>OLRD01000453.1_pt1 | contig 34013 bp, 27 predicted proteins | sample 1672051 | NCBI WGS metagenome assembly OLRD01 (sample SAMEA3136640, study PRJEB25190) | human gut metagenome | biome: human gut; feature: human-associated habitat; material: faeces | place: Austria | collected 2013 | reverse complement strand
GAAGATCCACGGGATGAATGCGATGAAACCGTACTTTCCTTCGGGGCAGCGGGCGGGGTATTTGCTGTGATTCGCTCTGTCTTACTGTTCCATCGTCAGGAAGCGGTGGAGCATGACGGAGACCTGGGCGCGGGTGGCGTTGTTCTTGGCGGACAGAGTGGTCCGGCCGTTGGTGCTGACGCCGGTGATGATGCCGTTGCCGACCGCCCACTGCATCGCCGTGACCGCGTAGGAGCTGACTGCGCTCTGGTCGGCGAAGCCGTTCAGCGCGGAGGAGCTGGCCGCCGGGGAACCGGCGTAGCGGTACAGGATGGCCGCGATCTGCTCACGGGTGATCTTGCCGTCCGGGTCGAAGGTCGTGGCGGTCGCGCCGTTGACGATGCCCTTGCTGGACGCCCAGAGGACCGGCTCATAGTAGTACTGGTTCTGCTTGTTGTCGGTGAACTTGTTGGTGATACCGGCAACGGAGGGTTCGCCCGCCGCACGGTACAGGATCGTGACGAGCATGGCGCGGGTCATGTTCTGGCCGGGGCCGAAGACGTTGGGGTTCTTCGTGCTGATGCCGTTGACAAGGCCGTTGCCGTACATGAAGTCGACGGAGTTAGCCGCCCACTTGAACGAGCCGGAGACATCGGTGAACTTGCTCGACGCCGTCTGCTGCACGACCTTGAAGGTCAGCGTGCCCTTGTCGCTGCCGTTGATGGTGTAGTTGACCTCGACGGTCTTGCTGTCGGCCAGCGGGAGGACATAGAGGTTGTCGATGGAGTTCGAGCCGGAGAAGGAGAATCTCGTCGAGCCGAGGTCCTTGGCTGCGAGCGCGGTGCAGCTGTTGATCTTGCTGTACTGCGTGTAGAGCTTGCCGCCGACGACTCTGGTGATGGTGATGTACGCGCTGGAGGCATTGGACTCGGGCGCGAGCTCGTCCGCGATCGCCATGGACTTGAAGGTCGCGCCGGTGGAGTACACCGGGTGTGTATCGTTGACGTAGATGACCAGATTGCCGTTGGCCTCGCCGTTCGAGCCGTAAGCGGTGAACGGGATGACGACGGAATACTTCGCCGTGCTGGAGCCAGCGATGAACGTGACGTTCTTCAGGAGCGTCGTGCCCGTGGACACGTAGTAGCTCTCGCTGCCGACCTTGCCGGAGCTCGTGGAGCTGCCCTTATACAGCGCGCCGCGCGAATCGCTCGCCGTGCCGAACTTGACGTAGCTCAGGCCGGAACCATAGACAGACTGGAAGTCGCTGACCTGCATGGTCTGGGACTCGTTCGCGGAGATATGGTAGGCAACGGTACCGGCGTTCGTCATGATGACGAGCTTGCCGGTCGCGATCTGGCCGCTGGTGCCGTAGGCCGCGTAGTCGATGGTGTAGCTGCCCGCGCTGCGCGACGGCTTGAACGCCATGCGGCTGACGTCGCTGGCCGAATACTTGTTGCCCGCCGAGATGGAGCTGGACAGGGAGCTGGAGGAATAGATGGTGCCGGTCGTCGGCAGCGTGAAGGAGAAGGTGCTGGGCGTGGTGCTCGTGGCCTTCTTGACCGCGTCGGAGAGCTTGCCGCCGTCGAGCATGACGTAGCTCGCATCCTCCTCGAGCATCAGCTGCACATCCTCCGCTGTGGGGACGGTGACGGTGATCTTCTGCGTGCCGGTGTACTTGTTGCCGTCAATGGTGGTCTCTGCCGTGATCGTCGCGGTGCCGCCGGACTTGGCGGTCAGCGTCACGGACGAGCCGGTGCGGCTGTTCAGCGTGACCACGTCGCTGCCTTCCGTTACCGTCCAGCTGACGGTGTAGGTCTTGCCGGTCACATCGGTGTAGGTCTTTCTGGCCGGGTTATACTGCTGCGGGACTGCATTCAGCGTGACCGTATCGCCCGGCTTTACGCTGGACGCGCTCGGCGTGATCTTCACATTGTAATCGCCGCCGATGGTGACCAATGCCGTACGAGATTTTACTGTTGTATTCGTGCTGTCTTTCACGATGCAATAAAATCCGTGCGAGCCAGCCGACTGGATAAAGTCTGCCAGATTCAGTGTCGAGGTATAAGTGTTTTTATTTCCGCTTACATTCTCACTCTTAACTGCCTTATCATTGTTATCATACCATGTAAAGTTTGTAAGCTTCTTGTCTCCACTGACACTTGCCATGATTGACAGTGTACCGACTGTCGCATTTAATTTGTATGTAGCGTCCTGCGGCTGTGTAATAATCGTAATATCAGAGAGCTTTGCTTCGCTGGACTTAATTGTTTTCAAATTGCTACTGCGCGGATAATATACGATTTTGTTCTGCGTATCGATTCCGTCAATGGTTCCCTGTAGTTGGATTTTGTTATTGGTATTGGAAATAAACTGAACGTCCTTTAACGGAAGCGATACCGTCCGGTTGACATTCGTCAGGCGGACTGTCACAAGCTGTTCGCTGAAGGAATTGAATGCGTCTTCCCGGCTGCTGATTGGATTTGGAATATCCGGAGTCGTAACAACTTCCTTGTATTCGCGCCCCTGCCAGACGTAGAACTCAAGCGTGTTCGATTTTTGTCCGTCGATTTCCGCTGTCACAGTTACGCGGCCTGTCGAAGCTGCTGTCAGCGTCGGCGTAGCCCCGGTCGTTGTTGCTTCATTATTGAAGTTTGCAATCCGCGCGTCAGACGATGTCCACTTTACACGATTCTTGTCTGCGCTGTTTGCAGAAATGACAGTGACTTTCAGTTTCAGACTGCCCAGAACATTGCTTGTTGTGTTGGCCGTTGTATCCTTATACGCAAAAACCGCCTCACCATTTTCAATCGCAAACTTCTGATCCTGATCATCATAATCGATCGTCAGTCCGTTCGCAGTGGATGCAACAACTCTGACTTTGCAGGTTGCAGAAACCGAAGGCATACCGTTAACCGATACTGTTACATTCACAGGCCCAATCGTCTCATTTGCCTTCGGCTTTACCTGCGGATAGATCGTACCATCAGAGGCAACAGTGATTTTACCAGTATCACTGCTTTCATATACGAATGTCTTATTCGATACAGTCTGCCCATAACGCTTCAGCGTCGGCGTAAGCTTTGTCAGCGCTGCGCTATAAACGATAGTCAGATCCTGCTGCGCGTCCGGCAGCGTCAGATCATAGCCTGCCTGACCGCCGACCGTGACTGTAAAGGTCTTTGTGATTGGATCGCCGTTAGCATCAGTAACCATTTTATACTGTTTTTTGCTAGCGCTTTCCGGCCAATCGCCGCCTTTTGAGACTTCTCTCAGCAGATAAGCCGTAATAACGCTCGGGCCGGTGCCGCCGTCTACTGCAGCAACCTTCACCGTAGATTCGCCGTTGCCGCTGTTGTTCACGTAGTAGCTACCGATTGCCGCCTCTTTGCCGTCGACCGTCGCAACGTTGCTAAACTCGCTTGCAAAGCCAACGAGGACTTCTCCGGCTCTGCCCTTAGGCCCGGTGACCGTCGCTTTGAGCGTCAGGCTCGCGCCCGACTCCAGCGCTGCGCCTGTGCTGCTGCCATAACCGTATCCATAACCGGAGTTATAGCCGCCGCTGGTCGTCGTGCTCAGCGTGATCGCCCAGTTCGTGACCGTGACATTCCACGTCTTGAGTGCTTCTTTTCTATCCGAAGGATTCGCAGCGTTATAATCGCTTTCTTTTTCATATGCATATGCGGAAATTGTTGCGCTGTTGCCATAGTAGCTGCTGCTGCTTGCTACCGCCGTGATCGTTGCAGAACCATCACTACCTCCTGCAACACGAACAACGCTATCATTGGACGAACGCCAATATTTAGCGTTCTCGCAGCTTAACGTCTTAGTCTCACCCGGAGCGAGATACAGCGATTCTGTGGTTGCAGCCAGCACGGCCGGGACCATCGCCAGAAGCATGGCCAGCACCAGTGCAAAGCTGAGGATCTTTCCAAATGTACGCTTCATAAGTGCACCTCTTTCAAATTCGTAGTTTTCTATCACTACAGATTTCCATGTAATCAGTTTACCATAAAAATTAAAAAATGCAACCAATTTTTATGCTTTCCGCCGATTTTCCAACCCTTTCAGCCCCTTCCTCCCCATCTTGCGTGGTAGACGTAATATCCCCCACAACATATTGTGGGCCCGCTCCGCCGCACCCAAAGGCTCCCCTTGTCAAGGGGAGCTGGCGCGCAGCGCCTGAGGGGTGAACCCCGCCGCAGCGGATGGCTTCCCCTATGAGGGGAAGCTGTCGCCGCAGGCGACTGATGAGGTGGACAGCGTCTCGTAAACGAAACTGCCCCCACCTCATCCGTCACGGCTTACTCCGTGCCACCTTCCCCTCATAGGGGAAGGCTTTCTCCCCACCTCCCCACACGCAAAAATCCCCCGCAGGTTGCACCCCAAAATAAAAAAATCGCCCTCCCAGATGGGAGGGCGTACTTGACATCTTCCAGAGATTTGCTATAATAGAACTACCAAGGGCCCCTCGACAAGCGGTTTGGCCTCTGGTTCAAGGGATTTGCTTAGAAAACGTCTAAGAAACCGTCACTTGGCAGAGTGGCGGTTTCTGCCGTTTATGCGGATCGTGACCGTGAGTCCAAAGATATGGAACGTCAGTGTGATCGGCATAAGTACATCCCCCCTTTCGGAGAGGAGTAGGCCAAACCGCCCGTCGCTGTGTTGGGGCCCTGGGGTTTCTTTCGAAACCAGCTTTATTTTACCAATTCCGTCCGTATCTGTCAATTCAAAATCTCCAGCGCACAAAAAATCGCCCTCCCATCCGGGAGGGCGATCCTTTTATTTATTCCAGCGCTTCATACAGCGGCCGGAGCTCTTCGAGCTTGGTGAGGCTGCAGGAAGCGTTCCAGGCCATGAAGCCGCCGGTGAAGCCCTGCTCGCGCAGGCCGCGGATCTCGTCGCCGATCTCCTGCACGCCGTATTCGTTGTACGGCGGCTGGATGGCGTTGTAGGCCTGGATCCAGGTGCGGTCGATGGCGGGCGACGGGGTCTCGGACTGGCGCTTGGCCGCCGATTCGGTCCAGTCGAGCAGCGTCTCATACGGGTGCTCCCACGGGCGGTAGGTCCCGTTGCGCGCAAAGTGGTCCGGATACGGCATGCCGGAGATGACGTCGACCACGTTGCTGACCGCGGGCCAGTACTGGCCGTAGGCCGTCACGTAGTTGCTGCTGGCCTCGCCGAAGACGTCCGCGCCGACGTACACGCCGTACTCATGCAGGATGTCCGTCGCGTACATCAAAAACCGCTGGATGGCCTGCGCCTTGGTCTCGCCGTATTCGTTGCGGAAGTCGATGGTGCCCGCTTCCTCGTATTTGTCCGTCCGGTCCGGGAAGCGGACGTAGTCGAACTGGATCTCATTGAAGCCCATGGTCTCGACCGCGTCGATCGCCAGCGCGACCTTGTACTCCCACACGTAGCGGCAGAACGCGCTCGGCCAGTAGCTCGCATTTGCGACCATCAGCGGCTCGCCGTACTGGTCCGCGATGGCGTATTCCGGATGATCCTGGCAGAAGAACGAATCGTTGAACACCGTCAGCCGCCCGATGGCGTAGAAGCCCGCATCCTTGATCTTCTGAATGACCTGCCGGTATTCCTCGACCGTGTTGTTCGCGTACTGGTACGCCGTGGGGGAATATTCCTCGTACACGGGCGAGTTATAGCCGATGGACGTGCCGTCCATGATGTTGACGACGAAGGCGTTGATCTTCGTGGTCTTCGCGTATTCGATGTACTTGTCGATGTCCGCCAGCACCGCCGGGTCACAGGTCAAATAGATGGCGTAGCAGGGGTTCGGCATCTTGTTGTCGGCAAAATCGGCCTTTTCCCGCGGGAAATAGTCCAGACTCTCCGCGTCGCCGCCGCCGAGCCGGTCGCCGCGCCCGGCGTGGATGGCATAGACGCCGAAGCGGTCATAGACCTCGTTGGCTTCCTCCTCCGTCGTGGCGACGTACTGGCCGCTGATATACCCCGTCTCGCCCTGATACGAGACCTCATAGAGGTCGACGACGCCGTTCGTCGTGCCCTCATAGCCCAGCACCTGCATCTGCGTTCCCTTCTCGACCAGCGTGCCGAGCTCGATGGAGTCCTTCGCCAGCCGCAGATTCTGCGGCTGGCGCACGTAGACGACCTTTTCCGCGATGACCGCATTCGGGTCCTGCGTCAGATTTTCCTCCGACACATACCCGCAGTCGAGCGTCGTGAAGTAGGTCAGGTAATACCGCACCCCGTCCCGCTCGACCGATTTGTCCGTGGAATACGTGATCTGCATCCCGCGCGCGACCGTGCCGGTCTGGCTCAGATCCTCGTCGTAATACGGCACCTGCGTCGTGATGGCGCAGATAAAGCCCGATTCATACCGCGGCGCGGCGTCCTGCGCCGTCTGCGGCTCGTCCGCCTGTTTGGGCGAAGCCCCGGCGATCACACAGACAAACAGGACGAGGGCGATCACGATCAGCACCGTGATCATCACACCCCAGCTGTGCTCGCGCACAAACTGCCCGAGCAGTTTCAGCCGCTGCGCCCGCTGCTTTCTGCGCGCCGCAGCCGGCATTCGCTTTTTCCTGCGTAATTTCATACTCTCTCCCGGATATCCGCACAGTGTACGGATACTGTTATAAAGATGGCCTTATTATACTACATTTTGCACAGGATTTCTACCTTTTTTGGAAGATCGTCCCTGTTTCGGCCGGAATTTTCCCGCTTTTTTCACGCTTTTTCCCTATTTTTCGAAAAAAATCTTCCTTTTTTCCGCCCTGTGTGGTACGATGGTGGCGATTTTCACCGGAACTTTCAGGAAGGAGCGCTTCGCATGCTCGCTGTTCTCGTCAATACGCTGGCCGTCCTGCTCGGCAGCACCGTCGGTCTTCTGGCCCGGAAAGGCATCCCGGAAAAGGTCTCCGGCGCGATCATGACCGCCATCTCCCTCTGCACGCTCTATGCCGGCGTCAGCGGTATGCTCAAGGGCGAAAATACGCTGGTGCTGATCGTCTCCATGGTCCTCGGCACCGCCGCGGGCACGCTTCTGGATCTCGACGGCGCGCTCGCCCGCCTGGGCAAGGCCATCGAGTCGCGCTTCCGCCGCACGGACGGAAAGACCAGCGTGGCCGAGGGCTTTGTGACCGCGTCCTTGCTGTTCTGCATCGGCGCGATGACCTTCGTCGGCTGCATCAACGCGGGCCTCCGGCAGGACTATGAGCTGCTGTTCACCAAGTCCCTGCTGGACTGCATCTCCTCCTGCATGCTGTCCGTCACGCTCGGCATCGGCGTTCTGTGCTCGGCCGGGTTCGTCCTGGTCTTCCAGGGGGCGATCGTCCTGCTCGCGCAGGTCCTGGCCCCGGTCCTGTCCGACGCGGCCATCGCGGAGCTGACCTGCTGCGGCTCGGTCATGATCGTAGCCATCAGCCTCAACATGCTCGGCCTCACGAAGATCAAGACCGCTGATCTCCTGCCCGCCCTGCTCTTCGTCCCCCTCTTCACCTGGCTCTTCTCCTACCTCCCGCTCTGACGGCGGAAACCCCATAAACCAACGCCCCGCCGGATGGAAGCCATCCGGCGGGGCGTTTTCTTGATCTTCTCCCGTGCTCCTGCGCGCCCTTACCGCAGATACTGGATCGTGCCGAGGATGGCGAGGTGGAGGGGGTAGTAGAGGTAGAAGAGCCATTTCATGACGCGGTTGATGCGCAGGTCCTTGCCGCGCAGGCCGTTATAGCGCGCGAGCACCGGCAGCGACAGCGCTACCGCCATCTGCAGAAGCCCATAGACCACGTCCAGCGCGAAGCAGTACACCGCCGCATACAGCGCCACGTAAAACAGCAGCCACCGCCCCTGCGCCTTCAGATCCCCGCGGTTCGTGCCGAACGCGAGCACGCAGAGGCTCGCGATGCAGCTCCAGTCGCTCGGGAAGCTCACCAGGCAGATCAATACGACCAGCAGCGTCTTTTTGAGCTGGCTGTAGCCCGGGTGGTTCGCCACGCGCAGCATCACAAGGCCCCACGCCAGCGACCACATCACGCTCGTCTGGTTCAGGATCCCGCCGTAATAAAACGGGATAAACGACCGCGCGTCCACAAAGTCCTGCGACGCGAAGATGTACGCAAAGTGCGAGATCACCGCGAACACGAACAGCCGCAGCGTGTACCGGTTCAGATCCCGCGTGTGATAATAGCCCTCGGCGATAAAAAAGCACATAATGGGGCAGGTCATCCGCCCGATCAGATGCATGAGCAGCGCCAGCGGTGCCTTCGAATACCCCGGGAACACCAGCCAGGCGATATGGTCGATCGTCATGGCGAGGATCGCCAGCAGCTTGATCTGGTTTGCGTCCATGGTCTTTTTCATAGCTCTCTCCGTTCTCAAACACCCGGACCTTTCGGCCCGGGTGCTGCTTTTCTTTTTTATTGTTCTTTCATGAGCTTGCGGCGGGCGAGGTTGATCGTGCCCTCCTGCATGGAGCTGATCCACTGCAGGCTCTTGCCGCAGCCGTTGGCGACGCAGGAATCCGCGTCGTCGGCGATGGAGCAGGCGATCTGCGTGCGCTCGGCAATGAGTTTGTCGAAGCCGTACAGCAGACTTCCGCCGCCCGTCAGCACGATGCCGTTCTGCGCGATATCCGCCACGAGCTCCGGCGACGAATGCTCCAGCACGTCCAGCACCTCGTCGACGATCTGCCGCGCCGGGCGCTTGAAGGCCTCGAGCATCTCCATCGACGAGACCGTCACCTCGTTCGGCAGGCCCGTCTTGGCGTCGCGGCCCTTGACGAGCATCGAGACCTCCTGCGGCCGCTCATACACGCAGCCGATGGTGATCTTGACCTCCTCCGCCGTGTTGAGGCCGATGAGCATCCCGTAGCGCTTGCGCATATACGCAGCCACCGCCTCGTCGAACGTGTCTCCCGCGACCTTGATGGAAGACGAGGTCGCAATGCCGTTCAGGCTCAAAACCGCGATATCCGTCGTGCCGCCGCCGATGTCGACGACCATATGCCCCTCCGGCCCGCTGATCGCCAGTTTTGCGCCGAGCGCGGCGGCGAACGGCTCTTCGATCAGGTAGACGCGGCGGGCGCCGGCCTCCATCGCGGCCTGGATGACCGCGCGCTCCTCCACCTCCGTGATGCCGGACGGAACCGAGACGACCACGCGCGGCTTGACGAGCGTGAAGCGATTGATCTTCTTGAGGAACTGCTCGAGCATCTTCTCCGTCATCTCATAGTCGGAGATCACGCCGTCGCGCAGCGGGCGCACGGCGACGATATTGCCGGGCGTCCGCCCGAGCATATTCCGCGCGGCGGAGCCGACCTGCAGCACCTTGCCGGTATTCTTGTCCACTGCCACGACCGACGGCTCGCGCAGGACGATGCCCCTGCCCTCTTCGTAGCAGAGCACGTTCGCCGTGCCGAGGTCGATGCCGATATCACGAATCAGTTTCATAGTCTTGTATCCTTCAGTCTTGTTTTCTCGGTGCGGCGAAGGCCGCATATACAACGTCCGACGCGCCCGCCGTGCGCAGCACGCGGCTGCACTCTGCGAGCGTCGCGCCGGTCGTCACGATATCGTCGATCAGCAGGACGCGCCTGCCGTCAAGTCTGGCGGCCCGTTCCGGCTCGTAGGCGCCGGAGACGTTTGCCCGCCGCCCGGCCGGATCAGCCATGGTCGACTGGGCGGGCGGATTGCGCGTCTTGCGCAGCAGGCGGACCGGCTCCAGGCCGAGCCGCTTTGCGATCTCGCGGCACAAAAGCTCCGACTGGTCATACCCGCGCGAGCGCCGCCGCCGGCGGCTGACCGGCGCCCAGGTGAGCGTGTCGAAGCGGCCCGCGAGCTTATCTTCGATCGTATGCGCCATCCACGTGCCGTAGACGGCCGCGTAATGCGCCGCGCCGCCGAATTTGAAGCGCAGGAATGACTCGCGCAGCGCGCCCTCATAGTAAAAGCTGACCGCGCCCGCCTCCGTGAACCGCACCTGCGGCGCGGCGCCGTCATACTCCGGAAGCGAGTCGAGGCAGCGCGGGCACACAGGCCCCTGCTTCTCCAGCATCTTTCCGCAGATCACGCACTTCGGCGGGTACAGCAGATCCAGCAGCCACGCAAGCAGCTTCATGCGTTACGCCTTTCCCTCCAGCCGGAGCTTCAGCCCGCTGTAGCGCCGCTGGCGGCGGTCATTGCGGGTCATGGCGGCGACGACGTCCTCATTGCCGACGATGATCAGAAGCTCCCGCGCCCGCGTGATCGCCGTGTACAGAACGCTTCTGGTCAGCAGCATCTGCGGCCCGCCGCACAGGCAGAGCACGACCGCGCGGTATTCGCTGCCCTGGCTCTTGTGGACGGTCATGGCGTAGGCCGGTTCAAGCTCCGAGAGCATGTCGAAGCTGTATTCCGCCGTTTTTTCATCGAACTGGACGGTCATGGTCTCCTGCTGGAAATCGATCTGCGTGATGCAGCCGATATCGCCGTTGAAGATCCCGGTCCCCGCGCCGAGACCATCCGCCCGTTTCCACATTATATCATAGTTATTCCGGATTTGCATTACCCGATCGCCAATCCGGAAGGAAAAATCTCCGTGTTTTTTCTCTTTTTTCCCGTCCGCGGGCGGGTTGAGCACGGCCTGCAGCGCCAGATTCAGGGCCTTCGTGCCTGTCTCGTGCTTCCGGCTGGGGCTGAGCACCTGAATGTCCGCGGGCGCGATGCCCATGTTTTTGGGCAGCCGCGTCTGGCAGAGCTCCTGGATGGTCCGCACCGCGGCGGCCGGGTCGCGGCGGCGCAGGAAGAAAAAGTCCCGGTCCGTCGCCGTCAGCCGCGGCAGCTCGCCCTGGTTGACCGCGTGGGCGTTCATGACGATGAGGCTTTTCTGCGCCTGGCGGAAGATCTGTGTCAGCCGCACGGTCTGCACCATGCCGCTGCGGATGAGATCCGAAAACACGTTCCCCGGCCCGACCGGCGGCAGCTGGTCCGGATCGCCGACGAGAAGCAGGCGGCAGCCGGGCTTCAGCGCCTTCAGGAGAGACGCCATCAGCGGCAGGTCGACCATCGACGTCTCGTCCACGATCATCGCGTCGCAGCTGAGCGGCGCATCCTCATCGTGATAAAAGGCCATCGCGCCTGTCTGCTCGTCAAACTGCGCCTCGAGAAGCCGGTGGATGGTCGAGGCCTCACGTCCCGTGACCTCCGAGAGCCGCTTGGCGGCCCGGCCGGTCGGCGCAGCGAGCTGCGTTTTGAGCTTCAGCTCGTCGAACAGCTGCAGAATGCCCGCCATGACCGTCGTCTTGCCCGTGCCGGGCCCGCCGGTCACGATCAGCAGCTGCTGCGCAGCCGCCGCTCGGATGGCGGCAAGCTGCTCGGGCGCGTAGTCGATCTCCTGCCGGTCCTCGATCGTCTCCAGCAGCGCGTCCAGCCGCTTCGGCTCCGGCAGCTCCGCCTCCGCCATGCTGAGGATGCGGCAGCAGACATACGTCTCCGCCTCATACAGCTCCGGCAGATAGCAGGCCGTGAGTCCGGCAAGCTCGCTGCACTGCATCCGCTCCTGCTCCTGCAGGCGCGTGAAGCCTGCGTCGATGGTCTCGCCGTCCAGCTCCAGCAGCGCGCAGGTGGCCGCGCGCAGCTTGTCCTGCGGGATAAAGGTATGCCCCGCGCCGAGGTTATACGAGAGCTCAAACAGGATCCCGGCCTCCACGCGCCGCTCATCGTCGGCGCTGACGCCGAGCGCGATGGCAAACGCGTCGACCTGCGAAAAATCCGCGCTGTAATAGGGGTCCGTCAGCAGATACGGGTCATCCTGCAGCGCCTCCTGCGCCAGCTCCCCGTAAGCGCGGTAGAGTCGCACGGCAAGCTGCGCCGGCAGGTGGTACATGGTCAGAAACTCGATGAGCCGCCGGATGCCGGACTGGCGCTGGAAGCTCTCGGCCATCTCCTGCGCCTTTTTCTCTGTGATCCCGGGGATCTCGGTCAGGCGCATGGGGTCCTGCTCGAGCACGGTCAGGCTCTGGTCGCCGAAGCGGCCGACGATCTTCTCCGCCGTCCGCGGGCCGATGCCCTTGACGGCGCGGGAGGACAAAAACGCCAGGATCTCGCTCGTCGTCTCCGGCATGAGGCGCTCGAGAAACTCCGCCTCAAACTGCTGGCCGAAACTCTGGTGGCGCGTCCACTTGCCGACGATCGCCAGCCGCTCGCCCACGACGCTCATGGGGATGGTCCCGACGACGGTGACCGTCTCCCCCTGCTCCGTGCGGACCTTCAGCACGCAGTAGCCGTTTTCGGGGTTCTGATAGATGACCGCGAGCACGGTCCCCTGTATCATCTGCGATTCCTGTTCCATTCCATACTCTCCTGAAAAGACTCCGATCTTTTATCCGGAACCTCCATAGCATTCGCTGCAGGACACATACTCCACGCACGCGTAGGCCTGCGCCAGCTGCCGGGCCAGAGCCGCGGTCTCGGGCGTCTCTTCTCCGCCCGCGAGCACGAGCCTTCCGGCGGCGAGGCCGCTTTCCCGCGCCCAGACGAACGCACGGACCTGCCGCTCGAGCTGCGGCTCGCATGCCTGCAGGCGGTAGACCGTGACGGCCTCGCGCCGCTGCGGCAGCACGCACCAGCCAAACAGCGCCCACCCGGCGGCAAACAAGCCTGCCGCGGCCAGCACCGTGCAGACGATCACCCAGAACATCCTGCATCCCCCCGCGGGTATCCTATGCCGCGGGGCCGAGATATGTGCCTATTCTACTATATCTCCCCGGCATTTTCCAGAGCATCGGCAAAAAAAGCGCCCGGCGTGAGCCGGGCGCTTTGCGCGTTATGGGATTTTGGCGAAATTACTCGTCGATCTCGATGACGACGCCGGAACCAACGGTACGGCCGCCTTCACGGATAGCGAAGCGGAGGCCCTTCTCGATAGCGATCGGGGTGATCAGCTCGACCTTCATGTCGATGTTATCGCCAGGCATGCACATCTCAACGCCTTCGGGCAGGGAGATGATACCGGTAACGTCAGTGGTTCTGAAGTAGAACTGCGGACGATAGTTGTTGAAGAACGGGGTGTGACGGCCGCCTTCGTCCTTGGACAGAACGTAGACCTGGCCAACGAACTTGGTGTGCGGATGGATGGAGCCGGGCTTGGACAGGACCTGGCCTCTTTCGATGGACTTCTTGTCGATGCCGCGGAGCAGAGCGCCGATGTTGTCGCCAGCCTCAGCGTAGTCCATGAGCTTGTGGAACATTTCGATATCGGTGACGACGGTGGACTTCTTCTCGTCGGACAGGCCAACGATCTCGACGGGCTCGTTCTTCTTGATGACGCCACGCTCGACACGACCGGTAGCGACGGTGCCGCGGCCGGAGATGGTGAAGACGTCCTCGACCGGCATCAGGAAGGGCTGGTCAGCCTTGCGGTCCGGGGTCGGGATCCAGGTGTCAACCGCCTGCATGAGCTCTTCAATGCAAGCATACTCGGGAGCCTTCGGGTCGGTGGACTCGGAAGCCAGAGCGTTCAGAGCGGAGCCGCGGATGATGGGGGTGTCGTCGCCCGGGAAGCCGTAGAAGGACAGAGTCTCGCGGACTTCCATCTCGACGAGCTCGAGCAGCTCTTCGTCGTCGACCTGGTCGCACTTGTTCAGGAAGACGAGGACGGAAGGAACGTTAACCTGACGGGCCAGCAGCAGATGCTCCTTGGTCTGCGCCATGGGGCCGTCGGAAGCAGCGATAACCAGGATCGCGCCGTCCATCTGAGCAGCGCCGGTGATCATGTTCTTGATGTAGTCAGCGTGGCCCGGGCAGTCGACGTGGGCGTAGTGACGGCCCTTGATCTGGACGTTGTCTTCGCCGGTCTTGTAGTTGTGGCCGATACGGTCGTTGGTCTGGTACTCGACGTGAGCAGTGTTGATGGTGATACCACGTTCACGCTCTTCCGGAGCCTTATCGATGGAAGAATAGTCGGTGTACTCAGCGTCGCCGAAGAAAGCCAGGTACTTGGTGATGGCTGCGGTCAGCGTGGTCTTGCCATGGTCGATGTGGCCGATGGTACCAACGTTGACATGGGGCTTATCCTTAATAAAATGCTGTTTTGCCATTTGGATTATCCTCCTTAGTTGATTCACTTACAGTATTATTTTTGCATCCTCTTCATCATACACGACATTTGCCGATTTGACAAGAAGAATTTCCAACGCAAACGGGTGCGGCGCGGTTATACGCCTCTGCGCTTCGAAATGACGGCGTCCGCCAGGTTTTTGGAGAGCTCCACATAGTGGCTCGGCTCCATGGTGAACTGGCCGCGGCCCTGCGTTCTCGAACGCAGATTCGTCGCGTAGCCGAACATCTCGGACAGCGGAACGAAGCAGTCGATCTGCTGAGCGCCGTTGCGCTGTGTGAGGCCTGCGATGTTGCCGCGGCGGGACGTGACGTCGCCGATGACGTCGCCCATGTACTCGTCGGGAACGATGATGCAGACCTTCATGATGGGCTCGAGGATCACGGGATCCGCCTTCTGGCACGCTTCCTTGAACGCCATGGAACCGGCGATCTTGAATGCGAGCTCCGAGGAGTCGACCTCGTGGTAGGAGCCGTCGTACAGCGTGACCTTCACGTCGACGACGGGGAATCCGGCCAGAACGCCGGCCTCCATCGCGCCGCGGATGCCCTGCTCGACCGCAGGAATGAATTCCTTCGGGATCGAGCCGCCGACGGTGGCGTTGATGAACTCAAAGCCCTTGCCGCTCTCATTGGGTTCGACAGTGATCTTGACATGGCCGTACTGGCCCTTGCCGCCGGACTGACGCGCGTACTTGGTCTCCTGATTGACCTTCTTGCGAATGGTCTCTTTGTAGGCGACCTGCGGCGCACCGACGTTTGCCTCGACCTTGAACTCCCGCAGGAGGCGGTCAACGATGATCTCCAGATGAAGCTCACCCATGCCGGCGATGATCGTCTGGCCGGTCTCTTCATCGGTGTAGGTTTTGAACGTGGGATCCTCTTCGGCGAGCTTGGAAAGCGCGATGCCCATCTTTTCCTGACCGGCCTTCGTCTTCGGCTCGATCGCCACGCGGATGACCGGCTCGGGGAAGACCATGTTCTCGAGAACGATGGGATGCTTTTCGTCGCAGAGCGTATCACCGGTCGTGGTATTCTTCAGGCCGACGGCCGCGGCGATATCGCCGGAATACACAACGGGCAGATCCTCTCTGTGGTTCGCGTGCATGAGCAAAATTCTGCCCATCCGCTCGCGCTGATTCTTGTTGGTGTTGAGGACGGTCTTGCCTGCCTCCAGACAGCCGGAGTACACACGGAAGAACGCCAGCTTGCCAACGTAGGGATCCGTCATGATCTTGAAGGCCAGGGCGGCGAACGGCGCGTCGTCAGACGGCTCGCGCGTCTCGTCTTCCTCAGTCTTCGGATTGATGCCGGTAACTGCTTTTTTGTCCAGCGGGGACGGCATATACTCGACAATCGCATCCAGCAGTTCCTGAACGCCCTTATTCTTGTAAGAGGAGCCGCAGGTGACCGGAACGGTCTTGTTGGCGATGGTCGCCTTGCGCAGCGCGGCGCGGATCATCTTTTCGGGGATGTCCTCGCCCTCAAGATACAGCGTCATGATCTGGTCGTCCTCTTCCGAGATCGACTCGAGCATATGGTCGCGGTAGCTGCTTGCGAGCTCCTGCATATCTGCGGGGATCTCTTCCTCGCGCATGTCCTTACCGAGCTCATCATAGAAGATATAGGCCCTCATCTTGATGAGATCGATCACGCCGCGGAAGGTATCTTCGCTTCCGATGGGCAGTTGGATGGGAACGGCGTTACACTTGAGTCGCTCGTCCATCATCTTCAGGACATTGAAGAAATCGGCACCCATCATGTCCATCTTGTTCACGTAAACAAGGCGCGGGACATGATACTGGTCGGCCTGTCTCCATACAGTCTCGGTCTGCGGCTCTACACCGCCCTTGGCGCACAGGACCGTCACAGCGCCGTCGAGCACGCGAAGCGAACGCTCGACCTCGACCGTGAAGTCCACATGACCCGGGGTGTCGATGATGTTGATCCGCACGCCCTTCCAGTGACAGGTGGTAGCAGCAGAGGTGATCGTGATGCCGCGCTCCTGCTCCTGCTCCATCCAGTCCATGGTGGCGGTACCCTCATGGGTCTCACCGAGTCTGTAGTTGACACCGGTGTAGAACAAAATACGCTCAGTCGTCGTCGTTTTGCCTGCATCGATGTGTGCCATGATGCCAATATTTCTCGTATTCTCAAGTGAATATTGTCTTGGCATGCTGTTCTCCTTCTGTAATTACCAGCGGAAGTGAGAGAACGCCTTGTTGGCCTCGGCCATCTTGTGGGTGTCTTCGCGCTTCTTGACGGCGGCACCCGTGTTGTTGCAGGCATCCATGATCTCGCCGGCGAGGCGCTCTTTCATGGTCTTCTCACTTCTTGCACGACTATAGTTAGTCAGCCAGCGCAGACCAAGGGTCTGACGTCTTTCGGGCCGAACTTCAATAGGAACCTGATAGTTCGCACCGCCGACACGGCGGGTCTTGACTTCCACGGCCGGCATGATGTTTTCCATGGCGGTCTGGAAAGCCTCGAGACCAGACTTGCCGGTCTTCTCTTCCACGATCTGGAACGCACCGTAGACGACCTTCTGGGCTACGCCCTTTTTGCCGTCGAGCATGATGCTGTTGACGAGCTTGGTCACCAGAACGGAACCGTAGATCGGATCGGGAAGGATCTCTCTCTTGGGAACATTACCTCTTCTGGGCACTGTGCTTCCCTCCTTCATAAAATGATTTCATAGGTACTTCGGAAGCCCATAGCTTCCGTGGGTGCCTGCCAAGAGGTTCTTATTATATATATAAAAAACTCTCAGCAAGGCATTGCCTTGCACAAGGCAGAATTGCGATGATAGCGGGAAGAATTACTTCTTCTTGCCGGCCTTCGGGCGCTTTGCACCGTACTTGCTTCTGGCCTGCATACGGCCCTGAACGCCCTGGGTGTCGAGCGTACCACGGATGATGTGGTAACGGACGCCAGGAAGGTCCTTGACACGGCCGCCGCGGATCAGAACGACGGAGTGCTCCTGCAGGTTGTGACCGACACCGGGAATGTAAGCGGAGACCTCGTAACCGTTCGTCAGACGCACACGGGCGATCTTACGCAGGGCGGAGTTCGGCTTCTTCGGGGTGGTGGTACGAACAGCGGTGCAGACACCTCTCTTCTGAGGAGAAGACAGATCGGTGGTCCGGTTCTTCAGCGTGTTGACGCCCTTCTGCAGAGCAGGAGCGGTGGACTTGTAGGTCGACTGTTCTCTTCCCTTTCTTACCAGCTGGTTAAAAGTAGGCATGTTGTTCCTCCTTTCTCGGATTGTTGCTGCTGTGCAGCATGTATTTTATCCCGAAATATCTAAGATATTCCGTTGGGACCGAAGAAATCTGCTTCTCAGCGAAGCAGCGCGGCGCACGCGGCACCGACATGGATCTGGCAGAGCTTTCCGAGCTCCTTCATCGTGGCGACGGGGATGACCTCGACGCCCGCGTCCCGGCACTGCCCGACCAGCGGCTCGCGCAGCATGGGGTCGGCGTCGTCCGCCACATAGACCGCGGCGACCCGCCCGGCCTTCAGCGCCTTGAGAACCTGCTTGGTCCCGATGAGCTTTCGATCGGTATGCAGCCGTTCCGGCATTCTGACACCTCCATGGCAGACACGCGCAAATACGCAGGCAGGCCCACGCAAATATGGATTATAGCAGAAATCACGAACCGCGTCAACAAAAAATCGCGTAAAACAAAAATAAATTTTTCATTTTTCCCTGCAGCGCCAGCGTTTTTCGCACTTTGGCAGAATGAACAAAAGAAGTCCCGTTCCCCGCCCTGTCTTATGCCCGCCATTCGGAATTTCTATCCCGCACCCGCTTGCCGCGCGGGCGCGGGATATGTTATACTGAGCTGTAAAACGCCTATGGAAAGGACGATTTTCCCATGCAATATGATGTGATCATTATCGGCGCCGGCCCCGGCGGCATTTTTTCCGCCTACGAGCTCTCGAAGCTCTGTCCGGACAAGAAGATCGCCGTGTTTGAAGAGGGCCAGCCGCTCGAAAAGCGCAGATGCCCCATCGACGGCAAGACCGTCAAGCACTGCATCGGCTGCCCGACCTGCGCGATCATGAACGGCTTCGGCGGCGCAGGCGCGTTCTCCGACGGCAAATATAATCTGACGAACGACTTCGGCGGCACGCTGTACGAATACATCGGCAAGAAGCAGGCCATGGAGCTCATGCACTACGTCGATGAGATCAACGTCAGCCACGGCGGCGAGAACACGAAGCTCTATTCCACGGCCAACAGCGCCTTCAAGACCAGATGCCTGCAGTGCGGCCTCCACCTGCTCGACGCCTCCGTCCGCCATCTCGGCACAGATATCAACTTCGTCGTGCTGAAAAACCTCTTTGCCGAGCTTGAGCCGAAGGTCGATTTCCACTTCCGCACCCCCGTGCGCAAGGTCCTGGCCAAGGACGGCGGCTACGAGATCGTCACCGACTCCGGCAGCCACACTTGCAGCCAGTGCATCATCTCCGTCGGCCGCAGCGGCAGCAAGTGGATGGAGAGCGTCTGTAAGGACCTCGCCATCGAGACCAAGTCCAACCGCGTCGACATCGGCGTGCGCGTCGAGCTGCCCGCCGAAATTTTCAAGCACCTGACCGACGAGCTGTACGAGAGCAAGATCGTCTACAAGACCGAAAAATATCAGGATCTCGTCCGCACCTTCTGCATGAACCCGAAGGGCGCCGTCGTCACCGAGAATACCAACGGCATCGTCACCGTCAACGGCCACAGCTATGAGGACCCGGCCAAGCAGACCGAGAACACCAACTTCGCCCTGCTCGTCTCCAAGCACTTCACCGAGCCCTTCAAGGACTCCAACGGCTACGGCGAGTCTATCGCGCGGCTTTCGAACATGCTCGGCGGCGGCGTCATGGTCCAGCGCTTCGGCGATCTCATCCGCGGCCAGCGCTCGACGCCCAAGCGCATTGAAAAATCCTTCGTCACCCCGACGCTCTCCGCCACGCCCGGCGACCTCTCGCTCGTCATCCCGAAGCGCATTCTCGACAGCATCATCGAAATGATCTACGCCCTCGACAAGATCGCCCCCGGCACGGCCAACGACGACACGCTGCTCTACGGCGTCGAGGTCAAGTTTTATAATATGGAGGTCTCCGTCGACGAAAACCTCGAGACCTCGCACAAGGGCCTGTTCATCATCGGCGACGGCAGCGGCATCACCCACTCCCTCTCCCACGCCTCCGCCAGCGGCGTCTACGTCGCAAGATACCTCGCCAACGAAACATGATCAAAAGCCTCCCTGCAAAGGGAGGCTTTTCCCGCCCAGGGCTCCCCTGGAAGGGGAGGCTTTGGGCTGCACCTTCCCCTCATAGGGGAAGGCATCGAGGCGCATAAACCCCCGCCCCGGGCTTCCGGGGCGGGGGTCTTTTTCCAATTTCAGCGGACTTCCCCGCCGTTGCCGGTGTAGGCATTCGCCCAGCCGGTCTCGAGGGCGGCCCAGTCGCGCTGCGGCAGCTTGTCGTTCCAGGTCTCGACGCGCTTGCCCATCTGATAGGTGTGGCTGTTGGTGGCCTCCATGATGGCCTCGTAGAACCAGTCCGTGGTCTGCACATCCGGCCAGTCGATGCGGTCGGAGATCTTCATGTGCGCCTTCGACGGCTTGCGGCCGAGCGTCCGGTTCACGATGGCGCAGGCCTCAGCGCGGGTGATCTTGCTTTCAGGCTTGAACGAACCGTCAGAATAGCCCTCGATCAGGCCGGCGTCCTTCGCCGCCGTGACATACGGCGCGAACCAGTCCGTTGTCTTCACGTCGGTGAAGTAGTTGTACACGGCAGAGCCGTTATTCTGCGTGAAGCTGACCGCGATCTTCGCAAACTCCGCGCGGGAGATCGGTGCATCCGGCCGGAACGTGCCGTCCGCGTAACCGCCGATCACGCCCATGTTGCAGAGCGTGGAGACCGCGTTGTTGTACCACTTGTCAGCCGAAACATCGGAGAAATTATTCTCGGAAGACCAGTATTTCGCGCGCGTGTCGTCATCCAGCAGCCGGAAGAAGATCGTCGCGACCTCCGCCCGCGTGATCTTCCCGTTCGGACGCACCGTGCCGTCGGAATAGCCGATCAGATAAGAATAATGATCATTGGTGTTGAGCCAAAAACCAGGAATGAGATAATCAGTCGTCGGCTGCTCCGGGACATATTCTTCCTTGGTATAGAGATGGATGACCCCATGCGTCAGCGGATTATCAACTTTCTTCGTATCCTGTGTCTCATAGGCCTCGTCGTTCTTAAAAGATATCGTGTCCCCCTCCGGATACATACTGCTTATGATCCGCGTGACCGGCGTTGTGTAGTCTTCCTTTGCATACCATGTGCCCTCCAGCGGGGTGTTAACCTGAACGTATTCCTTGATATCAGTGTTGGTATAGTGGAACACGACCGGATAGACAATTCGGGAGTCCTCAGCGGTATTTTCCCCTTCATAATCAGCGACGCCCTCATACAGATACCCGAGCCACTGTTCCTCCACTGTCTGTTCAGTGTCAAAGGTAAGTCCGTCTGAATAAAGACGTACCTTGCTTGCCGAACAGTCTTTGACCGTCACATTTGCATGACCCATGCTGAATAAGACCGCAGACGTAGATGCATACCCGCCTACAAACGTGTTCAGCACATGGCAATTCTCAAACAAATGTCCCTTCGCCGTAGAACAGGCATAGCCAAGAATTGCAGCACTATTATGTCCGCCGGTCACAACACTGTTTTTGACTGTGACATTCCGGAACGTGCATTCTGAATTCTCCGCCTTACCGATTTCGTCCATCGGTCCATGCCCGACAACCACGCCGCACCAACTATACTGCGAATCGCCGCCCCGGTCCTGCACATGTGCATTCTCAAATGTAATATTCTGGATCGTCAAATGAGTCCCATATGCGATATCACCGATAAAGCCAAGATAGGTGTTGCCACGTTCTCCATTTCCCTGCTCGTTAATCTGCATATTTGAAATGGTGTAACCGTTTCCGTCGATCGTGATCGTTCCACCAAGCCCAATGATGGAAGTCCACGCAGCATCGGACAGATCTATATCATTTTCAATAGATACTGTAAAGCCATTATAGCCAGTGTATCCATGTGCTTCCGAGCCAGTCACTTTTCCATTCGTAATGGAAGCCGCCCACGCGCGCAGACCTTTGGCGTTATAGATCGTGACCGTCTTCGCAGCATCGTTGATCGTCCATCCTTCATTCCCGTCTGCTATCGCCGTCACAGGCAGAAGACAGATCAGCATCACCAGCACCAATACACTGGCCAAAATCCGTTTTTTCATCCTGTATTCTCCTTTGCATCTTTTTTCGCCGCAGCAGGACCATCAAACACTCTTTCTTCTGCAGTTTCTGCAGAAGAAAAAAAGCGGGATCCCGCTTTTGGCATTTCTGGGAATTACGCTATAAATATACTACACATCTCCTTTGGTTGCAAGGATCGGATGGGATTTTTGTGGGATTTTTATAAAAAGATTTATGGGGTGCGCAAAAAAGCCTCCCCTTTCAGGGGAGGCGGCACGGCGGAACGCCGGGACGGAGAGGTTGCAGCAGATTTGTGACAACCTCTCAGTCACCTTCGGTGACAGCGTCCCTACCCCTTTTGTCCCTTCGGGACATTTCCCCCTGATAGGGGGAATCGGCCCCTGGAAGGGGAGCCAAGGGGTGCGGCGCACCTCGCTGCCTTCCCCTCATAGGGGAAGCCATCCGCTGCGGCGGGGCTTCAGCCCTCACGCGCGGCGGCCGAGCTGGTAGAAGGCGACGGCGCTGGCGGCGGCGACGTTGAGGGAGTCGACGCCGTGGTGCATGGGGATGCGGACGGTAAAGTCGCAGGCGGCGATCGTCGCGTCCGCGAGCCCGTCGCCCTCCGTGCCCATGACGACGGCAAGCTTCTCCGCCTGCATCAGGCGCGGATCGTCGAGACGGACAGAGTCGTCCCGCAGCGCCATGGCCGCCGTCCGGAAGCCCTGCGCGCGCAGCAGCGCCGGCCAATCCTCCGGCACATACGCCCACGGCACCTGAAAGACCGTGCCCATGCTCACGCGGATGGCGCGGCGGTACAGGGGATCGCTCCCCGCGCTCGTCAGCAGCACCGCGTCCATGCCCAGCGCCGCCGCGGAGCGGAAGATCGCGCCGAGGTTCGTCGGGTTCATCACATTTTCCAGCACCGCCACGCGCGTCGCGCCCCGCAGCACCACCGCCGGGTCCGCCAGCGGCGGCCGCCGCATGGCGCAGAGCATCCCGCGCGTGAGATGAAAGCCCGTGAGATTTGTCAGCACATCCTCCTCCGCCGCGTAGACCGGCACGCCGGGGCAGCGGGCGAGCAGCGCCGCGCCCTTGCCGGTCACGTGCTTCGTCTCCATCAGAAACGATACCGGCGCGCATCCCGCGTCCAGCGCCCGGCCGATGACCAGCGGGCTTTCCGCCACGAACAGGGCGTTCTGCGGGTCGGCCCGGTTGAGCAGCTGGTTTTCCGTCAGGCGGGCATACACGTCCAGCTCCGGCGCGTCAAAGTCGGTGATCCTGCGCAGATCCATAATTTTTTCTTCCTTTTGTCTGTTTTTTTCGGAAGTATTATAGCATTGACAAGCGCCGGCCGCAACTTTATAATCGCGGGTAGAAACGCAGAAAGTGAGAATGTACCATGTATCAGCTTGCGATCTTTGATCTCGACGGCACGCTCCTCGACACGCTGGCCGACCTGAGGCAGGGCATCAACTACGCGCTCGGCACGCAGGGCTTCGCCCCGCGGTCGATGGCGGAGGTCCGCGCCTTCGTCGGCAACGGCATCTGGAAGCTCGTCGAACGCGCTGTCCCGGCCGGGACGAGCGAGGCGCAGATGGACGCCGTCTACGAAGCCTTCAACCCCTACTACGCCAGGCACTGCGCCGACCTGACCGCGCCGTATGACGGGATCCTCCCGCTGCTGCAGAAGCTGCAGGCACAGGGCGTGGTCTGCGCGCTGGTATCGAACAAGCCGGACTACGCCGTGCAGACGCTCGCGGCGCAGTATTTCCCGGGTCTGCTCGCCGCCTCCGCCGGGGCGAAGGACGGCGTGCGGAAAAAGCCCGCGCCGGATTCGGTCTTCGCCGTCATCCATCAGCTGAGAGCGGAGGGGCTGCGCGCCGTCTACATCGGCGACTCCGAGGTCGACCTGCAGACCGCGCAGAACGCGGCGCTGCCCTGCATCTCGGTCAGCTGGGGCTTCCGCGACCGGAGCGTGCTGGAGCAGGCCGGAGCGGCGTGCATCTGCGACACGGTGGACGCGCTTTATCAGGCCATCTGCAACGGATAAAAACAGCCCGCGGCATCACGCATGCCGCGGGCGTTTCTTATTTCCGGTTCAGTCTCCGGCAGACGGCCTTGACCGCGCCGATGCAGACGCAGATCCCTCCGGCTACCAAAACAGACGTCAAAAGCTCCATGATGCCCCTTCCTTTCTTGTCTGCAGCTGCTCCGGCAGCCGGGGCAGCTGCGCGAGCACGGCGCAGGCCGCGCTGTACGCGTCCTCGGCGTTCAGGCCCAGCGACTGCTGCATCCGGCTGGACAGCTGCTGACAGCAGCCCGCATAGCGCTCGGCCTCGGCCCGGCCCGCGGGCGTCAGAAAGACGTTGCCGTATTTTTTCTTCTCCGCCAGCCCCGCACTGCACAGATTCCCGATCATGGAATGCACGCTCGGCTTCGTCACGTGCAGCTGCCCGGCGATGTCCATGCACCGCGCGCCCGTCTCGTTCTTGCACAGCTCGAGCAGGATCAGCAGATATTTGATTGCAGACGCGGTCAGCGGCTTGGGTGCATTCGTCATTTGGAACCTCCGGTCCTGCGCCGGGAAAGCGGGCGCGGCGTTTTGGTGGTGTTTTTTGTTCTTTTGGTTAGTCGTCTCTAACCTTCCGATAGTTTAACATCTCTAACCCGCGCTGTCAAGCTTTTTTTCGCGCCTGTGCACCGGCCGGGATCCGACGGTTTTCTTCCGGCCGGTCTTCTGCTATAATATCTTCAAAATATACGCCGGAAAGGAACCGATATCATGAAAAGCACTGCAAAAGAGCTGGCGCTCGGCGGGATGTTCACGGCGCTTGGCGTCGTGTTTCTGTGCCTCGGCGGGATCGTACCGCTGGCGCTGTACGCGTGCCCGATCCTGGCGTCGGCCGTGCTGCTGCCGGTGCGGGAGAATTGCCGGAGGAGCGTCGCCTGGAGCTGCTACGCGGCGATCGCCGTGCTCGGGACGCTGCTTGGCCCGGATAAGGAATCGGCGCTGCTGTTCGTCTTCCTCGGCTACTACCCGATCGTCAAGCCGCGCTTCGACGCGATCCGCAGGCGGCCGCTGCGCCTCGCGGCCAAGCTCCTGCTGGCCATCGCGGCAGTCGGTGCGGAGTACGCGTTTTTGCTGTTCGTGCTGCGGCTGGAGGCCGTCGTCACGGAGCTCTCATCCACCGCCCCCGCCCTCCTCTGGGCCACCGCCGCCCTCGGCCTCGCCCTCTTCCTCCTCTACGACCTCTGCCTGGACAGGCTGACGGCGCTGTATCGGAGGAGGAGAAAATAAGGAAAGCCCAAAGGCCTCCCCTTCCAGGGGAGGTGGATCGGCGAAGCCGAGACGGAGAGGTCGTGCTGGGAAGAGACCACCTCTCAGTCGCCTGCGGCGACAGCTCCCCTGAAAGGGGAGCCTTTCCGCTGCGGCGGGTTCACCCCTCAGGCGCTCCGCGCCAGCTCCCCTTGACAAGGGGAGCCTTGGGTGCGTACAAAACAAGAAAATCTCCCCGCAAAAAGGTGCAGACCAGCAAATCTGGTCTGCACCTTCTATTGACTGCAAATATTCAACCGCAACTGCTCACAAATTCGGTGTCCTGTATCAGGCGGCGCGTAGTAAAAAACTCGTAGAGTGACTATCGAGTGGAACGACGCCTAAAAAATAGGGCCTTGCCTAAAATCAGATGCAAAATGCACCCCGTACCCCCAAGCGCCCTTTTCTCCCCTATCTTTTCCCGCGCAAGGGAAAAGATAGGGCCGTCGGAGGCGCGTCAGAACCGGCCTCGACGGAACGAGTCCCCGCTGTTCGCGGAGCCTCTTTTCCTCTGAGCCCGTTTCTTCCTTTCCAAACCGCAAACTGAATTTGCGGTTTGGGTTTTATGGCAAATCTGCGACAACCTCTCAGTCTGCTTCGCAGACTGCTCCCATGGAAGGGGAGCCACGGAGCGCGCTCCCCGAGGGAGCCTTTATTCTGTCCACTGGGCGTAGAGGCTGCGCATCCAGGCCGGGACGTCCATGCCGTAGACGGCGTTGAGCCGCTCCGGGGTCAGGACCTGCGCGGCCGGGCCGTGGGCAATCTGGCGCCCATGATCCATCAAAAGCGCGTCCGTCCCGAACGACCGGGCCAGCGACAGATCGTGCACCACGCTCACCACCGCCCGCCCCGGCTCGCGGAGCCAGCTGCCGATGAGCGCGAAGATCTGCTTCTGATAGATGAGATCGAGGTGGTTCGTCGGCTCGTCGAGCAGCAGCAGCTTCGGGTCCTGCGCCAGGACCTGCGCGAGGAACGTCCGCTGCAGCTCGCCGCCGGAGAGCGTCAGCACCGACTGCCGCCGCTTGTCCTGCAGGCCGGCGAGGGTGAGCGCCTGCTCGACCTTCTCCCGGTCCTCTGTCTGGCTGCGGCCGAACAGGCCGCCCGCGTACGCGAACCGGCCGAGCCGCACGACCTCCTCGACCGTGAAGCCGTAGCCGACAAAATGATTCTGCGCCAGCACGCCGATCGCCTGCGCGCGCAGGGCGGGCTTCATCTTCGCCACGTCCTGGCCCGCGAACAGGACTCTGCCCGTATAGGGCACGCCCTGCGTGACGGCGTTCAGGGCCGTGGACTTGCCCGCGCCGTTCGGCCCGACGATCATGAGCCACTGCCCTTCTTCCACGGTGAACGAAAGCCCGTCGACGATTTTTTTCTGCCCAAACTGCACCGACAGGCGCGAAACTTCCAGCATCGGCATGCTCAGTGCTCCTTTCTGGACTGATAGAAGATGACGACGAACACGATCGCGCCCACGAAGCTCGTCACCACGCCGATCGGCAGCTCCAGCGGGTTCAGGAGCGTCCGCGCGACAAGGTCCGCCAGCATGAGGAAGACCGCGCCGCCGAACATCGCCGCGGGCAGCAGCCGCCGGTGGTTGGGGCCGACGAGCATCCGCGCCATATGCGGCGTCACGAGGCCGACAAAGCCGATCGTCCCGCCGATGGAGACGCAGACGCCGATGAGCACCGAGACCGTGATAAGCAGCACGAGCTTCGCGCGCTTGACATCCACGCCGATCTGGCGGGCGTTGTCCTCGCCGACGGCGAAGGCGTTGAGGATCTGCGCGTGCAGCAGGATCACTGCGCCGCACACGGCCAGCGCGAGTGCCAGCACGGCGGCATTCTGATACGTGCTGCCGCTGAGCGAGCCCATGGTCCAGAAGGTGATCTTCTGGACCTTATCGGCGGCAAAGGTGATGACGATGCTCATGATGCTCGAGACGAACATCGAGAAGATCACGCCGATGAGGATGATCGTGTTGGTCGAGAGCGACCGGTCGAGCTTGTACGAAAGCCCGAGGATGACCAGCAGCGAGCCGAACGCGAACAAAATCGCCATCACCATCGTCCCCGCAAACGGGAAGCCCGGCAGCGTGACGCCGAAGGCGATGGCGCAGACCGCGCCGAGCGACGCGCCGGACGAGACGCCGAGCGTCGAGCCGTCGGCCAGCGGGTTTTTGAGCAGCCCCTGCATCGCCGCACCCGCGAGAGACAGGGCCGCGCCCGTCAGCGCCACGCACAGCACGCGCGGCAGCCGGATGGGCATGATGGACGAGACGAGCCCCTCGGGCAGCGCGCCGCCCGTGAGCTTCGCGGCGAAGAACGCCAGCGTGTCTCCAAGCGGCACGCGGACGCTGCCGATGCAGACGCAGAGGCACAGCACCGCCAGCGTCACGACCGCAAACAGAAGATACTCCCAGAGTCTGAATGTTTCGTGATACCGGCGCATGCTGTGCCTCCTGTGGATATTTTATTCTATAGTAATAGTTTACTCGCCGTAGACGAAGTCATACAGCGCCTGCGCGCCCTCGGCCAGCCGCGGAGCCGGACGGGAGAGCTCATTGTTCTGCAGGTTGAGGATCTTGCCGTTCTTGACGGCGGTGACATTCTCCCAACCCGGACGGGCCAGGATCTCCTCTTCCGGGGTGGGGCCTTCGCCGTAGTACATGGAGATGGTCACGATGTAATCCGGGTTGCGCTCGAGCACCTGCTCTTCGGAGATCTCGCTCCAGCCGGTCACGTCCGCGAAGCAGTTCTTGAGGCCCATCATGTTGGCGATCTCGTCCATGAAGGTGCCGGTGCCGGCCGTCCAGAGACCGTACTGCAGCGGGGAGACCTCAAAGTACACGGTCTTGCTGCCGTCGCCGGCGTTGGCCTTGATCTCGTCGAAGGTCTTCTGCATGGACTCGACGACGGAAGCCGCCTCGTCCTGCTTGCCGACGAGCTCGCCGATCATGTGGATGGCGGTGTAGACACCTTCAATATCCTGCGCGTCGCTCACGACGACATGCACGCCCGCAGCCTCCAGCTGCTGGACCTGCTCGTCGGTCTGGGACATGGTGCTCATGAGCAGGACCTGCGGCTGCAGCTCGACGATCTGCTCGATGTTGGTGTCGCTGCCGGACTCGACAGCCGGGATCTCGGTCACTTCCGCCGGGTAGTCGCAGTATTTGCCGCGGCCGACCAGCAGATCGCCCGCGCCGATGGCGTAGAGGATCTCGCAGTCAGACGGGGTCAGGGCGACGATGCGGGTCGCGGGCTCGTCCAGGGTGATCTCCCGGCCGGTCATGTCGGTCAGGGTCACGGCGGCGGACTCCTCCGCGGGTTCTTCAGCCGGTTCTTCGGCGGGCGCAGGTTCTTCGGCCGGAGCGGTCTCGGTCTGCGCGGGTTCGGTCTGCGCAGGCTCGGTCTTTGCGGCGCAGCCGGTCAGGACTGCCAGCAGCATCACGGCCGCCAGCAGCAGGGCAAGGATCTGATTCTTTTTCATGGTTCGGTTCTCCTTTATTATAATATCAATACAAAAGGCCCCTCCCAGCAGGGAAGAGCCTGAAACCGCCCTGTGCGCGGCTTGCACGCAGGGCGCGCCTTACCCGTTCCCAGAAGCTCCGGCAGCGCCGCCGATCATTGCGGCCCTGCCTGACATACGTGACCAGGTCTCCCGGCTCTGCTTCCTCCTACCGGAGCCCCTTCCCGCCGTTCGGCAGTGGTGCTGGCTCCTTCGTCCGCATTACGGTTACTGGGTTAGCCCGGGCTTCGCACCCGGTTCCCACGGCGGCTGCCCGCCGGCGCTTTCGCGCGGAGACGTATGGTATTGAATTTCCTACATTTTATCCGCTTCTGTGCGAATTGTCAACCGATTTTCCCCATCTGCGCGGCTTTGGATGCATGATTTTTCCATAGCGTGGACGTTCCGGCGGGTTTCATGCTGGTTTCTCTGTATATATACGAATATTATTTATTTTATCCGCACCCAGCCTCCGGCTTTTTCTTCCGGTTTTTGCGCGGTTTTTTCCTGTTTTGTGCACTTTGTCCGCTTTCGTGGACGTTTTTCCCGGAAGAGTTGGCGTGTTTTTCTTGCATCCGCTCTTGACAATATGCATTTCGTGTGTATAATTATGAGCATGCAAAACAGAACCGACGAACCACTCGTCACAGGAGGAAATGAATATGAAAAAGTTACTTGCTCTGCTGCTTGCAGCCATCATGGTGCTGAGCCTCGCGGCCTGCGCCTCTACCGCAACGACCGACGCTCCGGCCCAGACCACCGAAGCTGCCGACACCACCACCGAGACCGCCGCAGAACCCGCGGCTGACACCGCCGACACCACGGAAGAGCCCGCAGCCGCTGAGATCTCCACCGTCGTCCCCGGCAAGCTGACCGTCGCCACCAGCCCGGACTTCGCCCCGTATGAGTTCTACGCCCTCGACGAGAACAACGATCCGCAGCTCGCCGGCTTCGACGTTGCGCTTGCGCAGTATGTCGCCGATTACCTGGGTCTCGAGCTCGACATCATCCCGATGGACTTTGACGGCGTGCTCAACGAGCTTGCCACCGGCAATGTCGACCTCGGCATGGCCGGTCTGTCCCCGGATCCCGCCCGTGCCGACGCCATGGACTTCTCCGACATCTACTACTTCGGCGGCCAGAGCTTCGTCACCGTCAAGGACAAGGCCGACCAGTTCACCGATCTGGCTTCCGCCAACAAGGCTGAGTACTCCATCGGCGCGCAGAACGGCTCCATCCAGTACGATCTGGCTGTTGAGAACACCCCGGACGCCGACATCGTCTCCCTGACCAAGGTCACCGACATCATCGGCGATCTGCTGAACGACAAGCTCGACGGCGCATTCATCGAGACCGCTGTCGCCGAGAACTATGCCAAGAACTACCCCGAGCTCGTCATCGTCTGCGACGTTCCTTATGATGTTGCCGGTTCCGCGATCGGCGTCATGAAGGGCAACGATTCCCTGATGAAGGGCGTCAACGAAGCCATCGCCGCCGCGCTTTCCGACGGCTCCATGGACAAGTTCGTCGCCGAGGCCAATGAGCTCTCCGTCGGCAACGTCTACGAAGGCCTGCTCGACGAGAACGGACAGGTCGCCGAGGGCTAAGATCCCCGGAAGCCACGACCCCATCACCTGAAATCTCACCGCAAGAGCCTCTCCCGCAGAAGGAGAGGCCCTTGTGTGCATTCTGATCGGAGGAAAAACCATGTTTACTGCCGCCGGCTTTGCCAAGGCTCTGGCCTATTGGAAGCTGTTTCTGCAGGGCGTCGTATGTACCGTCTGCCTGTCATTCCTGACGGTCCTGTTCGGCTTCCTGCTCGCCCTTCTCATCACGGGTATGCGGATGTCCGACTTCCGGCCGTTCCGGGCGCTGGCCCTGACACGCGACGGCCATGAGCGCGACGAGGGCTTCCTTGCGAAGCTCAGCCGCTTCAACCCCATCCGCTTCATCGCGTCCGTCTATGTCGAGCTGTTCCGCGCAACGCCGATGGTCGTGCAGATCATGCTCGTGTACTACGGCCTGTTCAACGGCGTGAAGGTCCTGCCGGGTTTCATGCTCTTCGGCTTCATCCGCTTTGAGCGGTTCTTCCCCGGCGTGGTGGCGCTGGCGCTCAACTCCGGCGCGTATCTGTCGGAGATCATCCGCTCCGGCATCCAGTCGATCGACGGCGGCCAGACCGAGGCCTCCCGCTCGCTCGGCATGTCCAAGCTGCAGACCATGCGCTTCATTATCCTGCCGCAGGCCATCCGCAACATCCTGCCTGCCATCGCCAACGAATTCGTCACCATCATCAAGGAATCCGCCATCTGCTTCACCATCGGCGTGCAGGACATCATGTCCGCCGTCAACTCCGTCAAGGGCGCGACCTACCGCATCACCGAGGCGCTGGTCATCGCGACGGCCCTGTACTTCTGCCTGACGTACCCGACGAGCAAGGTCATCGCGCACTTTGAGAAGAAGATGAGCGCGGGCTCCAGCCGCAACGCCGCGAACGTCGCGCACAAGCGCAAGGTCCAGGCACAGGAGGGCACGAAATGAGCAGTCTGATCGAGGTCAAGCACCTGAAAAAATACTATAACAAGGGCGAGATCAAGGCGCTCGACGATGTGAGCGTCAACATCGAGCGCGGCGACGTGATGGTCGTCATCGGCCCGTCCGGCTCCGGCAAGTCGACGCTGCTGCGGTCTTTGAACCTGCTGGAGGTGCCGACGGCGGGCGAGATCGACTTTGACGGCGTGGACATCACGAAGAAAAAGGTCAAAAACGAGGCCGGCAAGTGGGTCAAGCTCGATCTTGACAAGCACCGGCAGAAGATGGGCATGGTCTTCCAGCATTTCAACCTCTTCCCGCACATGACCATCCTCGACAATATGACCCTCGCGCCCATCCATGTCAAGCACATGCCGAAGGCCGAGGCCGAGCAGAAGGCGCACGCGCTTTTGGAGCGCGTCGGGCTCGGCGACCGCGCGGAGGCCTACCCCATCCAGCTCTCCGGCGGCCAGAAGCAGCGCGTGGCCATCGTCCGCGCGCTCATGATGGAGCCTGAGGTCATGCTCTTTGACGAGCCGACGAGCGCGCTCGACCCGGAGATGGTCGGCGAGGTGCTCGAGGTCATGAAGGAGCTGGCGCAGGAGGGCATGACGATGGTCGTCGTCACGCACGAGATGGGCTTCGCCCGCGAGGTCGGCAACCGCGTTTTGTTCATGGCTGACGGCAAGCTCGTCGAGCAGGGCAGCCCGGCGGATATCTTCGAGCATCCGCAGAACCCCCGCCTGCAGGACTTCCTGAGCAAGGTACTGTGATTCCCACAGGGAAGCGACAGCGGCGCTTCCCTGTTTCTTTATCATGAAGGAGACGATCATATGACACTAAACAAGCAGCCGGCGCTGGACGCCATTGAGAAAGAACAGAATACCATCCTGCACGTGGCCGACGAGATCTGGGACTATGCGGAGCTTTCTCTGCAGGAGTTCCGGTCCGCGAAGCTCTACTGCGAGGTTTTAAAGCAGGAGGGCTTCCGCGTGGAGGAGGGCGTGTGCGGCATCGCCACCGCGTTTGCCGCAAGCTTTGGCTCCGGGCGGCCGCATATCGGCATTCTGGCCGAGTATGACGCGCTGTCCGGTCTCTCGCAGCAGGGCGGGCAGCTGGTCCACGCGGAGCGCACGCCCGGCGGCACCGGCCACGGCTGCGGGCACAATCTGCTGGGCGCAGGCGCGCTGGCCGCCGCGATCGGCGTCAAGGCCTGGCTGGAGCAGACCGGCTGCCCCGGCACCGTCACGCTCTACGGCTGCCCCGGCGAAGAGGGCGGCGCAGCCAAGGCTTTCATGGCGCGCGACGGCCTCTGGAAGCAGCTCGACGCCGCGCTCACCTGGCACCCGGAGGACTGCAATGAGGTCATCACCGGCGGCTCGAACGCCTGCATCCAGGTGCAGTACACCTTCCACGGCGTCGCCTCCCACGCGGCGGGCGCGCCGGAGCTGGGCAGGAGCGCGCTGGACGCGGTCGAGCTCATGAACATCGGCGTGCAGTTTCTGCGCGAGCATATGACCGACGACGCGCGCATCCACTACGCCATCCTCGACGCCGGCGGCCGCAGCCCCAACGTCGTGCAGAGCGCGTCCACGGTCTTGTACATGGTCCGCTCGAAGCACGTGGCCGAGGCCGTGAAGCTGCAGGCGCGTGTCGACAAGATCGCCGACGGCGCGGCGCTCATGACCGAAACGAGCTATACCCGCAAGTTCATCGACGGCACGGCCGACTGCCTGCCGAACCGCACGCTCGAGACCCTCATGCACGAAAACTTCGCCGCCCTTGGCGTGCCGCAGTACACCCCGGAGGAGCTGGACTTCGCCAAAAAGCTCGCCGCGACCTATCCCAGCAACCAGGCCGTCCCCGGCACCGGCAGCCGCATGCAGGCGGACTACGCCCGCAAGATCCGCGTGCTGCAGCAGACCTCCGGCCACGCGATGAACGATTTCCTGCTCCCCTACTTTACGGGCGAAGCCTTCCGCGCGGGCTCGACCGACGTGGGCGATGTGAGCTGGCTGTGCCCCACGGCGCAGTGCTCCGTCGCCTCCATCCCGAACGGCTGCCCCGGCCACAGCTGGCAGATCGTCTCCTGCGGCACGACCTCCATCGCACACAAGGCCGCGCTGCATGCGGGCCGCGTCATCGCCTGCACGGCGATCGACCTGTTTGCCCAGCCGGAGCGGCTGGCACAGGCGAAGGCGGAATTTGATCAGGCCGCGGAGGGCGGTTATGTCTGCCCCATCCCGCCCGACGCCGTCCCGGTCGTGGCGGACTGAGCGCAAAAAGGGCTTGACTTCCGGCCAAAATACAGGCACTATAGCTGTATAACATTCCGGAAACGAGGTTTTTTCTATGAACGTCGTCAACTTTGGTTCTCTCAATCTCGATCATGTCTACGCCGTCGACCATTTCTGCCGCGCGGGCGAGACCATCCACACGGCCGGCTACACGCAGAACGCGGGCGGCAAGGGCCTGAACCAGTCCATCGCCGTGGCGCGCAGCGGCCAAACACTCTGCCACGCCGGCATGCTCGGCGCGGGCGGCGAGCCGCTGGCGCAGCTGCTGGAGGGCTGCGGCGTCGATCTGCGGTATCTCGGCCGCACCGAGACCCCGCAGGGCCACGCCATCATCCAGGTCCAGCCCGACGGACAGAACTGCATCTTCCTCTACGGCGGCTCCAACCAGGCTGTCACGCCGGAGGACATCGACGCCGTGCTCTCGCACTTTGCCCCGGGCGATTATCTGCTGATGCAGAATGAGCTTTCGAACTTCACCTACCTGCTGCGCGCGGCGGTCGGCCGCGGGCTGCGCGTGGTGCTCAACGCTTCTCCCATCTCCGGGGAGGTATTGGCGGCCGATCTGACCGGCGTCGACTGGCTCGTGGTCAACGAGATCGAATGCGCCGCGATCGCGGGTTGCTCCACGGCGGAGGAGGGCTATGCCGCGCTGCGGGCGCGCTATCCCGGGCTCGGCATTCTGCTGACGCTCGGGTCCGAAGGATCCGTCAGCTGGAAGGACGGCGCGGAGATCCGGCAGTGCGCGTATCCGGTCCAGGCGGTCGATACGACCGGCGCGGGGGATACGTTCATGGGGTATTTTGTCGGTTGTCTGGCGCAGGGCATGGAACGGAAGGACGCCATGCAGTATGCGGCCATGGCCGCCTCCATCGCCGTTACCCGCCCCGGCGCTGCCCCCTCCATCCCCATGATGGCCGAAGTCCGCGCCGCAGTGGAGGCCCTCTGAGCCGATCCAAAGGCTCCCTTGTGTAAAGGGAGCTGTCAGCCGCAGGCTGACTGAGTGATTGATTGTCGCAGATTTGCGATAAAACCCAAACCGCAAATTCAGTTTGCGGTTTGGAAA
>OLRD01000447.1_pt1 | contig 34413 bp, 35 predicted proteins | sample 1672051 | NCBI WGS metagenome assembly OLRD01 (sample SAMEA3136640, study PRJEB25190) | human gut metagenome | biome: human gut; feature: human-associated habitat; material: faeces | place: Austria | collected 2013 | reverse complement strand
GCATGCCCCCGGCGGCCAATGGCCGCCGGGGTCATGCTATGGAAAGGAAGGGGATAGAATGTTTTACCGCTGCACCCGGCGGTCGCCGTCGCCGCCGGCCGGCTTCTCCACCTCGGCCACGGTGACACGGTTGAAGTCACCCTCGATGGAGTGCTTCAGGGCCGAGGTAGCCACGGCGAACTCGATGGCGCTCTGGCTGTCCTTGCCGTTGAGCAGGGCGTAGATCAGGCCGCCGCCGAAGCTGTCACCGCCGAAGGTGGCTTGCGGCTGATCGTCCTGAAAGAAGCGGCAGTAGCCGTTGGGAGCCAGGTGCAGTATGATCTCAGCGAAGGTGACGATACGTTTGCTCATAGTGATTCCTCCTTATCTGCGAACCAGATGAATGGCGAAGCCGCCAAATTCACCGTCGATATAAATGGCCTTGGTGCTGCCCTTGGCATCCGTCTTGCGGGTCCCCGACAGACCGTCTGAGCCGCCGCACTTGAGACCGATGACCAGCTCACTGGCGGGGATGCTGCACCGAACGTCCTTGGCGGCGTGGTCGATGAGCAGACGCAGCAGTACCCTGCCGGCATCCAGTTCGTCCGGGACGGACTGACACTCCAGAAACGCCGTGCGCTCCGGGTCCCAGTCCCCCAGCAGTATTTTCAGCTCTCCGATTCTGCTGTTTTCGCTCCTCCACCGCACGGGCAAAGGCTTCGCAATCCTCACGGGGCAGGGAGCGGGTGGGGATGATCTCCTGAAACAGCGTACCCTCCAGATAGCCCCGGATCGCCTCGTCCTCCATGCACTCCCGGATGATATCGTGTCCTGCCAGATAGGCCGCCAGCACCATGCTGGTGTGGCCGCCGTTCAGGATACGAACCTTCTGCTCCTTATAGGGATGGTGGTCCGCCACGAGCTTCACCGGAAGCCCCGCCTTTTGGGCGGGAAACTCCCGGCTCAGGGCCTCGTCGCCCTCGATGACCCACAGCCCGAAGGGCTCTGCGGTATCCAGCAGGGCATCCTCATAGCCGTTCTCGGCATTGAGCCGGGGAGCCTGAGCGGCAGGGCAGCCGGTGACGATGCGATCCACCAGCGTATTGCAGAACCGGTTCTCCTCCCGCAGCCAGCGCAGGAAGTCCTCCTCCAGCGCCCAGTCGGCGGCGTGGCGCAGCACGGTGTCCCGCAGGACGGTGCCGTTGTCGGCAATGAGCTCACAGGGCAGGAGGATCAGCCCCGGCTTTCCGGCGTGCCAGCGCTGCCACAGTAGCCGGGTCAGCTTGACGGGGAAGGAGGCGGGCGGGCAGTCGTCAAAGCGGCAGGTGGGGTCATAGACGATGCCTGCCTCCGTGGTGTTGGAGATCACAAACCGCAGCTCGTCGCCGCATACAAAATCCAGCAGCTCCTGCCATTGAGTGAACACGTCCAGCGAACGACTGACGCACCGGATGAGCCGTCGCTGATCGACTACCTGACCGTTGAGCTTTCCCCGTAGATACAGCTGATACAGCCCGTCCTGCCGGTTGATGCGCCCTGTCTTGCCGGTGGAGGCCGGAGGGACGATCACCACGCTGCTGTCAAAGTTCGCCTTTTCGTTCATCTGATCGATGAAATCATCCACAAAGCCTCGCAGAAAGTTGCCGTCCCCAAATTGCAGGACACGCTCCGGCATCCGCCGGGACAGGGACGCCTCTGCGCCTAAGGTCCGATAGCTGAGCGGTTCCATAGCCCTACCTCCATGATATATCTGTAATATATCATGCTCTGCGTTGAGTGGACTGTCAATGCTCATTTTCACCGCCATAGGCGATGGAGGGAACCTTTTCCGGTCCATTGCCGTCCTATAAAAGGAAAGACCGGCGGCGCAAGGAGCCGTTTGGGCAAAACTCAGTGAAATTAAAGGAGAAATGACCATGAAAAAGATGGCACTGCTTTTAGCGGCGCTGTTGCTGCTGAGCAGCTTGGCGGGCTGCGGAAAAAGCAGCAAAGGCGAGGCGTCGGTGGAATCCGTATCCATGATCTGCGGCCTGAACGGTGTGGGACAGGTGGATCGCTTCGCTGGAGTCGTCAGCGCTCAGGGCGAGACAAAGATCGCAAAGGACGAGAACCGGCAGGTGACCTCCGTGGCCGTGAAGGCCGGGGATGAGGTGAAAAAGGGCCAGACCCTCTTTACCTACGACCAGACGCAGGCGCAGCTGGATCTGGAGAAAGCCCAGCTGGAGCTGGACCAGATGAAGAGCACCCTCAGCGCCAAGCAGGAGGAGAAGGCCCGGCTGGAGCGGGACAAGAGCAACGTCTCCCCAGATCAGCAGCTGCAATACGATCTGGAGATCCGGGAGGCTACGGCGGCCATTCTGGAGCAGCAGTATAACATCTCCCTGAAGGAGAAGGAGGTGCAGCGCCTTACCGACAGCGTCGGCAAGGCCGAGATCACCTCTCCGGTAGACGGTCGGGTGCAGGCAGTGAACGAAAACGGCGGCACCGACAGCAATGGGAATGCACTGCCCATCGTGACCATCGTGGAGACGGCGGGCTTCCGGGTGAAGGGCTATGTCAACGAGAGCAATGCCTCCGCTCTCTCCGAGGGGACACAGGTGCTGATCCGCTCCCGTGTGGGCAGCGATGTCTGGAAGGGCAGCGTCACCTCCATCGACTGGAAAAACCCTGTCTCCGGCGGCAATCAGAGCACCATGGACGGCGGCAGCGACGTGTCCACCGCCAGCAAATACCCCTTCTATGTGACGCTGGACAGCAGCGACGGCCTGCTGATGGGCCAGCACGTCTATATCGAGCCGGATCACGGTCAGGGTCAGAAGCAGGAGGGCATCCATCTGCCTGCCTACTACATCAATGATGCCGACACCTCCCCGTGGGTGTGGGCACAGGATAAGAACGGGAAGCTGGAAAAGCGCGGCCTGACCCTGGGGACCTATGAGGAGGACTTGGCCACCTATCCCGTGGAGAGCGGCTTGGCGGCGGAGGACTACATCGCCTTCCCCGACGAAACGCTGGCGGTGGGTATGACCTGCGTCCCCTATGACCAGAGTACCTTCGAGCCGGACGACAGCAAAACCCCGGACGGCAGCAAAACCCCGGACGGCGGCTTAGATCTGCCGGAGGGCGGCGACGGTGCCGTAACGGACGGCGCCGTGACGGAGGGCTGAGCATGATCCTTGAAATGCGGAATATCTGCAAGGACTACCCCATGGGCAAGACCGTGACCCGTGTGCTGCGGGACGTGAGTCTGAATGTGTCCGAGGGGGAGTACCTTGCCATCATGGGACCCTCCGGCAGCGGCAAGACCACGCTGATGAACATCATCGGCTGTTTGGATGAGCCCACCAGCGGCAGCTATCTCCTGTGCGGGCAGGATATCACCGCCTGCACGGACCTACAGCTGGCGCAGGTGCGGAATCGAGAGCTGGGCTTCGTGTTCCAGTCCTTTCATCTGCTGCCCCGGCTGACGGCGCTGGATAACGTGGCCCTGCCGCTGCTGTACGGCGGGGTGAAAAAGGCAGAGCGCCGGGAGCGGGCCCGTGCGGCGCTGGAGATGGTGGGCCTCGGCGACCGGATCGACCATCGCCCGGACCAGCTGTCCGGCGGCCAGTGCCAGCGTGTGGCCATTGCACGGGCCATGGTGGGCGGCCCCAAGCTGCTGCTGGCGGACGAACCCACCGGCGCTCTGGATTCTGCCAGCGGCGCACAGGTCATGGAGCTGTTCCGTCAGCTCCATGAAAACGGTGCCACCATCATCATGATCACCCACGATGCGCAGGTGGCCCGGCAGGCCCAGCGGATCATGACCATCCGGGACGGCGTCCTCAGCGGAGGTGACAGCCATGAATAAGAAACTGAAACGCTCCTTTCTGGCGGCGGGCATCGTGGTGGGCGTATGCGCTCTGGTGTGGGGTGGCCTGACTCTGCTTCGCAACGGCAGCCGCAGCACCGTGAAGGTGTATCCGGTGACGGGCATCAGCATGACGGACTATTGGGGCGACACCACAGAGACCAGCGGTACCGTCACCATGGATAAGCTCCAGAAAGTGTTTCTTTCCCAGACCCAGACCTCCGCACAGGTCTATGTGACGGAGGGCCAGACGGTGAAGAAGGGAGACCGGCTGCTGAGCTACGACAGCACCCTGACGGAGTTGGACGTGGAGCGGGCCCGCATCGCTCTGGAGCGCCTGCGGCTGCGACAGGAGAATACCCGCAAGGAACTCCAGCAGCTCCAGCTGGCGGAGGATAAGGAGAAGCTCCAGCAGCAGGCGGACGCCCTGACGGCTCAGATCGAGAAGAAGCTGGCGGAATCCACCGACGAGATCATCCGCCGGGATTCCAAGCCCATCCAGCCCGGCAAGCCCCTGCTGCGTGGCAGCGCTGCCGGCACGGCGGAGGACCCCCTTTACTGTGATTGGAACGGCGGCGACGCCCTGACGGAGCAGAACCTGTCGGTGCTGCTGCCGGAAGGGGAGAAAGAACTGTATGTGGTGCTGGTGACCCACCGGGGCGACGAGACGCTGGGGGCCATCATCGGCAGCTGGGGGCTGCACCTGACCCGTGGGGAGGACGGCACCATCGCCGTGTCTCTGGCGGACCTCCCGGCGGCAGAGGATATCTCTGTGGACGGCACCACCGACGAGATTCGCCAGCTTCGCAAGGAGCTGGAGCGGGTGCAGAACCTGTTGAGCCGGTCCTACACCAAGGAGGAACTGCTGCGGATGCAGAATGACAAGCTCCGGGAGATTCAGGAGGCGGATACCTCCATCAAAATGGCGGAGTTGGATCTGCGCCGGAAACAGGCAGAGGCCTCCGACAGCAGTGTGTACAGCCAGCTGGACGGCGTGGTCAAGGCCGTCCGCACCCCCACGGATGCCGCCGCCAATAACGAGGCGGTGGTGGAGGTCTCTGCCGGCGGCGGCTATTACGTCACCGGCACCGTCAGCGAGCTGCGGCTGGACACCGTGAAGGTGGGCCAGACGGTGAATATCCGCTCATGGATGACCGGGACTGCCTGCACCGGCGAGGTGGTGGAGATCAGTACCCATCCCACCGACGGCGATTCCCATGGGGGTGATGGGAACCCCAATGTATCCTATTACCCCTTCAAGGTGTTCGTCAGCGAGGATCAGCAGCTGCAGGAGGGGGAGAACGTCAGCATCAGCTATCAGGCGGTATCCGACAGCGACGGCAGCAGCCTGTATCTGGAGAATATGTACGTCCGCACGGAAAACGGCAAGAGTTACGTCATGGCCCGTGGGGAGGACGGCAAGCTGGAGCAGCGCTGGGTTCAGACCGGTAAGGTGGTGTGGGACAGCTACACCCAGATCCGTGGCGGCCTGACGCAGGAGGACTATGTGGCCTTCCCCTATGGCCGGGACGTGGTGTCCGGAGCCAAAACGGAGGAAGCCACCGTGGATGCCCTGTACAGCTGGTAAGGAGGCGGTAACTATGTTGGAAAATATCAATCTGGCGCTGCAAGGCGTGTGGAGCCATAAGCTGCGGTCGTTTCTGACCATGCTGGGCATCATCATCGGCATTGCCGCCATCATCACCATCGTCTCCACCATCCGTGGTACCAACGAGCAGATCAAGCAGAATCTCATCGGTGCCGGCAACGACATGGTGCAGGTGCAGCTGACGCAGGACGGCAGCACCGTGGACTTCTCCTACGGGGAGCTGCCGGAGGGCATCGCCGCCATCACGTCTGCCATGCGGGACGAGATGGACGCCCTGCCCGGCGTCTCCGCCGTGGCCATGTACCGTCAGCGTACGTGGGCCGACGGCATCTATGCCGGCAACCAGTCCTTCACCGGCACCCTCAACGGCGTGGACGACCACTATCTCTCCGTGGCGGGCTATCAGGTGAATTACGGTCGTGCCTTCCTGCCGGAGGATTTCTCCTCCCGCCGCAAGGTGGCCGTCATCGATACGACGGCGGCCCAGAGCCTGTTCCCCGGACAGAACCCCATCGGCGGCGTCATCGAGATGCAGGGCGAACCCTTCACCGTGGTGGGCGTGGTGAGCCAGAGGGCCATCTCCCAGCCGGTCATCAACAGTGTAGAGGATTATCAGATGTACGCCCGCACCACCTCCGGCACCGTTATGATCCCGGAGAGCTGCTGGCCCATCGCCTTCCGCTACGACGAACCCATGAACGTAGCCGTGCGGGCCTCCTCCACCAACGATATGACCAAGGCCGGAAGCGGCGTGGCAGATTACCTGAACAGTCAGGTGGTCACCAACCGCCAGCTGACCTATCAGGCACAGGACCTGCTGAAGCAGGCCTCCGAGCTGCAAAGCCTGTCGGAAACCACCAACCGCCAGCTGATTTGGATCGCCGCCATCTCACTGGTGGTGGGCGGCATCGGCGTCATGAACATCATGCTGGTTTCCGTCACCGAGCGCACCCGTGAGATCGGCCTGAAAATCGCCATCGGCGCCCGGAAGAGCCGCATCCTCTGGCAGTTTCTGACGGAGGCGGCAGTGCTTACCAGCTTGGGCGGCCTGCTGGGCGCCCTGTGCGGTATCGGTCTGGCGGAGATGCTGAGCCACGTCATGGGTACGGCAGTGGCCATCAGCGCCCCGGCCTGCATCGTGGCGGTGGCCTTCTCCATGGTTATCGGCATCGTGTTCGGTTTGGTACCTGCCGTCAAGGCCTCCCGCCTGAACCCCATCGAGGCCCTGCGCCGGGAGTAAGCACCCAAAGTCCCTCCGGAGGTTCCGGAGGGACTTTTTCCCTCCCGCAGGCGCTTTCCCTTGACACACGTCCCCCATCCCGTTACAATGGAGAAAAATATGCACTTTAAGGAGGAACTCCATCATGACCATTGGTCTGGTATACGCCATGCCCGGCGAAATAGAGACGCTGCTGACAGACGAGACCCGCACCCCCATCCGCACGGAGGCGGGCGTGTCCTTTTATCAGATCCGCCCCCATATCATCGCCTGCTGCTGCGGCATCAGCAAGGTCAACGCCGCCATGGGCGCCCAGCTGCTCATCAGCCTCTACCACCCGGATCTGGTGCTGAACGCCGGTGTGGCCGGCTGCTTCGAGAATGTCCCCATCGGCACCATCGTTCTGGCGGAGGGCTTCGTGCAGCACGATGTGGATACCACTGCCATCGGCGACCCCGTGGGACTGGTGTCCACCGTCAACCAGATTCAGTTCCCCACGGCGGACCTGCCTGCCGCTAAGGCCGCCATGGATGCCACCGGCGTTCCCTACCGTACCGGCTGGGTGGCCACCGGCGACTGGTTCGCCACCGATACCCCCCGCTCCCACTGGATCGCCGACACCTTCCACCCGCTGCTGTGCGAGATGGAGGGCTGCGCCGTGGCGCAGGTGTGCCTGCGAAACGGCGTGAAGTTCATGGCCATCAAGTCCGTGTCGGACTGCCTGTTTGAGCACCACGACTTCGCTTTCAACTTCCCCGCCGCCATGAAGGATCTGAACCGTGTAGTCATGGCCTTCCTGACCCAACTGACAAAGGAATGAGAGGAGGGAGAAAATGGAGATGAATTATACGGAAGCACTGCTGCGAGCAATTATTGAACTGATTGGACAGTGCGATACGATAGAAGAACTTCGTGAAAGCGTGAAGCGCATCATGCAGGACTAAGTTCAAGCACAGCGATTCTACTCAAAAATCTGCTGCTCTGCACGAAACAGGCGGCATCTCACACATCCAAGTCAGAGCACACAGCTTATGCTGTGTGCTCTGACTTTATCCTTATCGCCCCAGCAGATAGCCCCAGCTGGCGGCCCCCAAGATACCGTCCACGCCGAGGCCGTGGTCGGCCTGCATCTTCCGCAGACCGGCCTCCATTTTGGCCCCGAACAGCTTGTCACTGACGGGGATGGCGTAGGGGTAGTACCCCTTGTCCTTCATCAGCAGCATGGCGCTCCGGACGTCGCCGCCCTCCATGCCGCGCTTCAGCATACGCAGCTCCACGGTCACCTGTTCCTCCTTCCTGATGGTCGGCGCAGGAGACGGCTTGGCCGTCCCCGGCGCCCGGTACGGGATACCGAAATACTCGCACAGTCCCCGGCAGGTAGCCTCTGCAATGGCCCCCATATGGCTGTGGAACCACTGGGCGTCGGCGGCGTTGTCGTGGAACACGTGCTCCTCATAGAAGCTCACCGCCGCCGGAGCCCGCAGCTCATACCACACGCTGCTCTCCGACAGTCGGATGGGCTGGTCGTAGATCTTCCGGCGATACTTCAGGATACACGCCGCCAGCTTTCGCCCGCCGCCGGAGCCGGGATAGATCATGGGCCGGTAGCCCCGGACGCCACCGTTGGCGGCGTTGGTGTGGCTGACGTAGTGGACGTCGGCACCCCACGCATCGGATTCCCGTACCGCCTGCAGCATCAGGGCGTCCCCGTCCTCACCAGACTTGGGCGTCCGTCGTGGCCCCCGCTTATACTGGATGCCGCAGGCTGCCAGATACGGCTCCAGCACATCCAGATAGAGGTTGTTGTGGGTGGTCTCGTCGCACCCCGCCACGGCGCAGGGGTTCCAGTAGTGATACGCCGGGGACAGATACACCTTAGGCATCTCCGCCCGCCTCCTTGCTCAGCTGCTTGGCCGCCTGATGCAGCCCCGTGGCCGCCAGACCGCTGACGATGCCCACCGCCGCAGCGGTGATAGGGTCCCCCGCCGGATAGTCGGGGATGGGCAGCAGATAGAAGCTCACCAGCCCCAGCAGCCCGCCCAGCAGGCCGCAGAGAATGGGGATCCACTTGTTGTCCATCCGGCTGGCCCGCACGGCCATGCCCATGAGATAGGTGATGACGGTGATGGCCGCCACGCTGGCAATACCCAGATTTTCCATAAAAGCCCTCCTTATGATACGATGTCCCAGGTCTTGACCTCCCGATAGATGCGGTCGATGAAGGAATTGCCCCGCAGAGCCTTGTAGGCTCGGTACTCCAGCAGAAAATTCTCATACTCATACTGCCGGATAGCAGATCGTTCCTTGTTCCTATAATATGTATGAAGCATATTGCTCCGCAACAGGCATTTCTGCCCCTCCCGCAGGTGCTTCGTCCCCGTCAGCGCCTCCCGCACCGGCCGCAGCAGCAGGATCAGCGCCGCACTGATTCCGGTGACGCAGGAGGAGATGCCTGCCAGAACCGTCAGCAGCTCCATGCCGCCGCCTCCCCTCGTATGGTCTCCATGTTCTCACACCCCCTTCTGCCTGTGGCGTCCCCGCCGGGAAAGTTGCACCGCCTGTTGCCCTCCACCGGACAACAGGGAAAAATTTCCGGGCTCCCCAACAAACAAAAAAGGAGCCGACTGCATAGCAGTCGGCTCCTTGCGTCAAACAAGCTTACTTGTTCTTGTTCTCCTCCACGATGGACAGGGTGTCCTGAGCGATCATCAGCTCCTCGTTGGTGGGGATGACCATCACAGTGACAGGGGCGCCATCCTTGGAGATGATGCGCTCCTCACCACGGGTGTTGTTCTTCTCCTCGTCGCAGGTAATGCCCATGAACTCCAGGCCCTCCAGAATGTGAGCACGGGTGCTGGGGGCATTCTCACCCACACCGGCGGTAAAGACCACCACGTCCACGCCGTTCATGGCGGCGGCGTACTCGGCGATCATCTTGTGTACACGGTACTCAAAGATCCGCAGGGCGATGGCGGAGCGGTGATGGCCCTTGGCGGCAGCGGCCTCCAGATCACGGAAGTCGGAGGACACGCCGGACAGGCCCATCATGCCGGAGCGCTTGTTCAGACCTTCCATCACAGAGGAGATGGAGCGGTCGTACTTGTTGGCCACATACTCGATAACGCCCACGTCCATGTCACCGGCACGGGTACCCATGGGCAGACCAGCCAGCGGCGTCAGACCCATGGAGGTGTCCACGCACTTGCCGCCGTCCACAGCGGCCAGAGAGGAGCCGTTGCCCAGATGGCAGGACACGATCTTCAGATCCTTGGGATCCTTGCCCAGCAGCTCGGCGGCCCGCAGGGTCACATAGCGGTGGGAGGTACCGTGGAAGCCGTAGCGGCGCAGCTTGTCGTTCTCATAGTACTTGTAGGGGATGCTGTACAGATAGGCGTGCTCCGGCATGGTCTGGTGGAAAGCGGTGTCGAACACAGCCACCTGCGGCACGTCGTCGCCCAGCACCTTGCGGCAGGCCTCGATGCCGATGATATTGGCGGGGTTGTGCAGGGGAGCCAGAGGCGTGCAGTCTTCCACGGCCTTCAGCACCTCATCGTTGATGAGCACGGAGGAGGCGAAGGTCTCGCCGCCGTGGACCACACGGTGACCCACCGCATCGATCTCCTTCATGGAGGAGATGACGCCGTTCTGGGGATCCACCAGAGCGTTCAGCACGGTCTGGATGGCCTCGGAGTGGGTGGGCATGGCCACATCGGCGGCCTTGATGGTCTCCTTGCCCTCCACCTGGGGCTTGTAGGTGAATTTGCCGTCCAGACCGATGCGCTCGCACAGGCCCTTGGCAAAGACCTTGCCGGTTTCCGGATCCATGAGCTGATACTTCAGGGAAGAGCTCCCCGCATTGATGACAAGTACTTTCATGATGAAATTCTCCTTATCTTTTTGTTTCCGACCCCACATCATGGGGAGTATATCGTGATAATGATAGCATACCGCCCCAGCCTTTACAAGCGTTATTTTCTTCACAAGAGCCTCTCTGCCGCCGCCTCCCGCCGGAAAAAACTTCAAAAAAATCCGATTATCCCGTTGACAAAGGGCGTGAAACATGGTAACATATCAAAGCTGACGATTTTGCGGAGGACCCATGCGGGTGTAGCACAATGGCCAGGGCACCAGCCTTCCAAGCTGGGGATGCGGGTTCGATTCCCGTCACCCGCTCCACTGACTTTATTTGCGCCAGTAGCTCAGTTGGATAGAGCAACTGCCTTCTAAGCAGTAGGCCAGGGGTTCGAGTCCCTTCTGGCGCGCCACTCTTTTGCTGAAGGAGCATCGTCAGCATCCCTTGCGGTTCATATTTGGTGGGTGTAGCTCAGTTGGTTAGAGCACCGGATTGTGGTTCCGGGTGTCGAGGGTTCGAGTCCCTTTACCCACCCCACTGAATATCAGGGATTGGGAGAGATCCCAGTCCCTGATCTTTTTTCACACAGGGGTGTAGCCAAGTGGTAAGGCAAGGGACTTTGACTCCCTCACTCGCTGGTTCGAGTCCAGCCATCCCTGCCAAAGTGTATCCGGAGGGTCGTACCGGCATGATCGGCTGCCTGCCCTCCTGCGAAAATAAACCGTCCGCTCCGTTAGCTCAGTCGGTAGAGCACCTGCCTTTTAAGCAGGGTGTCCGGGGTTCGAATCCCCGACGGGGCACCAAAAAGAGAAGCACCGCAAAGCGGTGCTTCTCTTTTTGGCATCTGGTGGATTCGAAACGAGCTCCGGCTTCGCGCGACCCAACGGGACGTCGAAGCCGGACGCAATATTCCGCCCGCCCACCGGGGCAGCATCCCCCAATTTTTCTGTTGGAAAAATCGGCGCACCTGTGGTATAATATCCTGACATTATACAGCAAACGAAGATTTGCGGAGGGATCACCATGAAAAACATCATTCTTACCGGCGACCGTCCCACCGGCCGCCTGCATCTGGGCCACTATGTTGGCTCCCTGAAGCGCCGGGTGGAGCTTCAGAATTCCGGCCGCTTCGACGAGATCAACATCCTCATCGCCGACGATCAGGCCCTGACCGACAACGCCGACAACCCCGGCAAGATCCGGGAGAATATCATCAACGTCGTGCTGGACTACCTCTCCGTGGGCATCGACCCCACCAAGTCCACCATCTGCGTGCAGTCCACCCTTCCGGCGCTCCATGCCCTGACCTTTTACTATATGAATCTGGTCACCACGGCACGTCTCTCCCGCAACCCCACGGTGAAGTCCGAGATCCAGATGCGGGGCTTTGCCGACGAGGGCCTGCCGGTGGGCTTTTTCGCCTATCCCGTCTCTCAGGCTGCCGATATCACGGCCTTCCACGCCAACGTGGTGCCTGTGGGCGAGGATCAGCTTCCCATGCTGGAGCAGACCCGTGAGATCGTGGAGAAGTTCAACCGCATCTATGGGGAGACGCTGACCATGCCCACCGCCATGATCCCGGAAAACGAGATGCAGCGCCGTCTGCCGGGCGTAGACGGCAAGGCCAAAATGAGCAAATCCCTTGGCAACTGCATCTACCTGTCCGACAGTGCCGCCGTGGTGAAAAAACAGATCAACGGAAAGATGTTCACCGACCCCCTCCACCTCCAGATCAGCGATCCGGGCCACACCGAGGGCAACGTGGTGTTCACCTATCTGGATGCCTTCTGCACCGACGAGCATTTTGCGGAGTTCCTGCCGGACTACGCCAATCTGGAGGAGATGAAGGCCCACTACCGTCGGGGTGGCCTGGGGGACGGCACCTGCAAGAAATTCCTCTTCAACGTGCTGGAGGAGACGCTGGCCCCCATCCGGGAGGAGCGGGCCAGATGGGCGAAGGACATCGACACGGTGTACGATATCCTCGCCGCCGGCACCGTCAAGGCGGCGGAGACCACCAACGAGACGTTGGCGCAGGTCCGCAAGGCCATGCGGATCGACTACTTCACCGACCGCTCCATCGTGAAGGAGTGGGAGGCCCTTCTCCGCAAGGCCAACCAGTGACCCGCAGAAAGGAACGACTTACCCCATGAAAAACAAAAGAGAGTGGGGCCGGGTGCTGAAATTCACCCTGTTCTCCATCTCCGCCGGGGCCATCGAAATGGCCTCCTTTGCCCTGCTCAATGAGCTGCTGCACGGGAGCTACTGGCCCTGCTATCTCATCGCTCTGACCCTCTCGGTGTTGTGGAACTTCACCCTGAACCGAAAGTTCACCTTCCAGAGCGCCAACAACGTCCCACAGGCCATGGCGCTGGTACTGCTGTACTACTGTGCCTTCACCCCCCTGTCCACCCTGCTGGGCAGCTATCTGGCGGATACCCTCCATTGGAACGAGTATCTGGTGACGTTTTTGAACATGGTACTGAATCTGGTCACGGAATATGTCTATGACCGGCTGGTGGTGTACCGGGGCGCCGTGGACACCGCCCGCCGTCCGGAGAAACAGCCGGCGGAGGACTGCCAATAGAGCGCCCGTAAGGAGGAGCCTGCCATGGAGTATTTGGGCATCCCGTTTTCCGTAAAAAATGTCCCTTGCCTGCAGCCGGATTTTCTGCCCTTTGCCCCGTGGCGGACGGCCTATCTGTCCCAGGCCCGCCAGCCCTTCCGCATCGCCGTGGAGGGGAGCGGCACCGTGGTGTATGAGACACGCATCCGTGGCGGGAGCCCTGCCGATCTGCGGTATCTGGAGCGCACCGTCAAGCTGCTGCTGTGGAGCGTCGGAGGCTGGCGGGTGACGCTGCAGGGGGACGAGGCCCTGATCTCCCGGTTGCGGGAGAGCTTCAGCCCCCACGGCTCCCGTGCCTTTGACGTGGCCATGATGGAGACGGTGTACGGCCGTCCCTTCTGCGTGGAGACGGCGGGGGAGCGCTTCCCGGAGCCACGACCGGCGGCCCGCCCCATAGGCGGGCATCTGGAGGGCTGTCGCATCGGCTTTGACGCCGGCGGCTCTGACCGCAAGGTCTCCGCCGTGGTGGATGGCCGCACCGTCTACTCCGAGGAGGTGATCTGGCACCCCAAGACCGCCGCCGACCCCCGGTATCATCAGCGGGAGGTGCTCTGCGCCCTCCGCACGGCGGCGGCCCATCTGCCCCGTGTGGATGCCATCGGCGTCTCCACCGCCGGCATCGTCCGGGGAGACGAGTTGATGGTGTCGGCGCTGCTGGCTGCCGTCCCGCCGGAGCGCCAACAGGAGGGACGTACCCTCTACCGCAGAGCCGCAGCCGCCATGGGGAATGTCCCGCTGGCGGTGGCCAACGACGGCGATGTCACGGCGCTGGCGGGCTATATGAGTCTCGGTACCGGCCCCGTCATGGGCATCGCTATGGGGACCAGTCAGGCGGCGGGCTATGTGGATGCACAGGGCCGTGTCTCCGGCTGGCTCAATGAGCTGGCCTTTGCGCCGGTGGATTTGGCAGAGGCGGCCCCCAGAGACCCGTGGTCCGGTGATACCGGCGTAGGGGGGCAGTACTTTTCGCAGGACGCCGTGATCCGGTTGGCCGCTGCCGCAGGAGTTCCCACAGATGCGGCCCTGACCCCGGCTCAACAGCTGCGGCAGGTGCAGGAGCTGGCCCGGCAGGGCCATCCCGCTGCCCGGAGGATCTTCCGGGATATGGGGGTGTGCCTTGCCCATACGCTGGCCCTGTATGCTGAAATTTACCCGCTGCGCCATGTGATGGTGCTGGGCCGTGTGGCCTCCGGTATCGGCGGGGAGTGGATGACGGAGACCTGCCGCTGTGTGCTGGCGGAGGAGTACCCTCAGCTGCCGCTGGAGGTGCTGCTGCCGGACGATCGCTTCCGCCGCATCGGACAGTCCGTGGCCGCCGCCAGTCTTCCGCAGGTGCGCCCGTAACGCTGCCATCCCCGAATCGGCAGATCTTTCCGAACGGTGTGTGCCGGTTGGAACGCCTTGCTCTGTGTGCCGGTTGGAACGCCTTGCTCAATGAGGTGTCCTGCCAAATGGTGTACCCTGCCGAGTGGAACACCCTGCCAGATGGGCCGCCTTACCAAATGCGGCACCGTGCCGAGTGAGGTGGCTTACCAAATGCGGCACCGTGCCGGGTGAGGTGGCTTACCAAATGCGGCACCGTGCCGGGTAAGGCGGCTTGCCAAATGACTTATTCTATAAACCGTGAATTTCCAAATTTTTTGTTCTGCTCCCGTTGCCGGGCGGCAGGCTATCGAATGAAAAAATATCAGAATGACCCTCCGGCTTTTGCCGGAGGGTCATTCCGTTGATCGTTCTTCTTGATGACAGGTGGAGTTACTTCGGGGCCGTAGCGCAGATCGCTCCAGACGGTCCGAAATGCCCCATGATCGGACATCCGGTTTTCCAGTGCCGTTTTTGCCGGATATTGCAGAAATCTGTGCGGATAGCTGTAATGGAACCGGCTATCCAGCACATTTCGGTATTCTGCGTGAGGAATTTCATCGGCGGCATAGACCACATAGCCCCGCCCGTGCTGCGCCGCAGTGGACAGAGAAAATGTCCCGAAAATGTCCCGCTGTCCATAGATGCCCTGATAGCCGTAGGGGGAGGTATCCTCCTCCAGAGAGTGGTAGGGCGCCCAGAAGGTCTCCCCGCCCCGATCGTACAGAACCCGGCCGGCGACCTCTCCGGCGGCGCTCCACAGCTCATCCGACTGGTATACCGGCCAGAGCTGTATGGCGGCTGTCCCATGGAAGGGCGGGGCCGTGTTCCAGAGAAAGTGGCGGAAGATCATCCAGCCGGCAGGCTCTCCCGTCAGCTTTGCCCCTACCCCGGTTATGCATAGCGGGTTGGAGCCGCTGCTTCGGCAGAAGCCTCCCTCCTGGTCGAACTCCTGAACGCTGACCACCGCCTGTATGGCCCCACGACAGGCATCGATCTCCTCCCGCCGCAGGAGCCGGAAGCCCAGTAGCATCAGCACCAGCCCGATGCCGGGCAAAAGGTAGTTCAGTCCCCAGAGATTCGTCCCCAGGGCGGTCAGGGCCGTGCCTGCCAGCACCCGGCCCATGGCCCGCTTCCACGGAGTGACCGCCACCTTATCCGGCAGGCGCTCCGGTACGCTGGCCTGCAATGCGTCCTCGAAGGCCTTTTCGTTCAGAAAGTCCCAGTCCTCCTTAGGCACCCTCATCACCTTCCGGTAATTTCCGTAGCTGCCGTTTCAGCCGGTATAGCCGTCCCTCCACCGCCCGCTCCGTAAGCCCCAACTCCAAGGCAATCTGGGCGGTGGATTGAGTAGTATTTTCGGTAAAACAGAAGCCGCTCACCGGCGGATAGCTGCTCCAGCGCCGCTTGCAGGGCGGTCTGCCGCTCCTGAAGCAAAGGCACTTCCTCCGGCGTCAGCTCCGGGGAGGGGGGATCCTCCGACAGGGCCTCGGCCTCGCCGTGCCGGGAGATCCGCCGGGCGTGATTCAGCGCCGCATGACGGGTGAGGGAGGTCAGCCGGCCATTCCAGCTTCCCCGCTCCTCCTGAAAGGGATCGATTTTCTCCCAGACCCGCATGGTCACCTCGGAAAGACACTCCTCCCGCTCCTGAGGGTCCCGCAGAATGGGAGCGATGACGTATCGCACAGCGGCCCATCGTGTACCAGCAGGGCGTGTAGCCCCTGCTGGTCCCGCTCACGCAGCAAGGCGATGATCTTCCGCTCCTGCATACGGTCTCCCTCCCTTCGCTTCTACTGGATCATACACGGTATCCGGAAAAATCCCACGTTTTTGCGGCAGCTGTCAAAAAAGGATGAACCACCGAGAATATGGCTCATCCTTTTTCGTACATTATTCATCCGTTCTTACGGTAGACTATCCACTCCAGCAGCCGCACGGTGGTGTTGCCCACGTTGGCATACTGCCGCTCCGCCTGCCCCGGCAGGGAGAGGCAGTCCCGGCTCTCCAGCCGGAACACTTCGCCGCCGCAGGTGACCTTCACCGTTCCGCTGAGCACCGTCAGGTACACACGAGAGCCGGGGACGTGGTCCGCCGCCTCATAGACACCGCTGATGAAAATATCCATCTGGCAGCTCTCGCTGCGGCTGTCGGTATCAAAGGGGAACAGGGGATAGCGGATGACTTTGCCGCCGTAGAGGCGCTGCCCGGCCACGTCTACCGCCCGGTACAGAGTGGCGGGAGCCTCCTCACGGTTTTCAATGAGCAGCTCCAGAGGGACGTGGAGTCCGGCGGCGATCTTGCCCAGCACCGCCAGCGTGGGGTTCACGCTGCCGCGCTCTACCTGCCCCCACATACTCACAGAGATGCCGGCCAACTCCGCTGCCCGATCCATGCTCAGCCGCTGGGACTTGCGGATGCGGTGAATATTTCCGGCCACAGCCTGATGCAGTTCCATACCGTTTCCTCCAATATTCTGCCTGTTTTCTCTATCATATTACTGAAATCGGGCAGATTTGTCAATACCTGACGGTGGAATATACAGATGATATTCGGCAGTATCCGCTTGGGGGAAGTCACTCTGCGTGCCGGTGAGGAGGTGAGTTTTCCCAGCAGCAATTTCTTTTCGTGCCTCCGGCGGGTAACTTTCTTTCAATAGCGAAAGAAAGTTACTAAAGAACGCCAGCAGAAACCGATGGTTTCTGCACTTCCTTTACCTTCAAGAGTCTTGTTTGTTATGGGGCGTAGTGGGAATTGACTGTGCAGCAGACCGCTGCCGCTCCTGCTTAGGTGAAGGGGCGTGTGGGTCTACCGCCGGGGGATACGGATTCCCACGACCAGTCTGCGGACTGGTCTCGGAATGACAGAATTATCTTATGCGAGAACTCCCAGCGGCCAAACAAGACTTGTGCCTTCTTGACGTGTCATTGCGGAAACCGCCGAAGCGCCGCCTGTGGCGGAAGCAACAAGGCGGTTTCGAGGAAGTGTCCCAGTTTTCACGCCACAACGTGGCTGGAAACCGGCTGACACGACGGTGACAGCGGAGCACCCGTGGCGATCCGTTCCCCCACGGTAGAACAACAGACTTCTTCAACTGGTAGGGTAGCGGTAGCGATAGTAGAAGTACGCCAATTCCCTGCTTCGGCGGGATTTAGGATGCAGCTCTTGCCCAGCAAAAGAGGAAGTCTTGAAACCTAAGGTTTCAAGTGGCGTTCTTTGGGAAACCGCCGCAGTGCCGCCTGTGGCGGAAGCAGCAAGGCGGTTTCGAGGAAGTGTCCCGGTTTCCATGCCACAACGTGGCTGGAAACCGGCTGACACGACGGTGAATCTTTCTGCCGCTATTGGCAGAAAGTTACCCGCCGGAGGCAAGAAAGAGGCTGTTGGAAAAAAGTAGGCCGTCGGAGACAAAAGAGGAAAGAACTGCCGGAGAGTAGGGTGCCGACAACATACCATCGATGAACAAGGGCAAGTACGCCTGCCACCGATGGTAACAAAAGGGGAGGAGAACGGCGCAGGCATTCTCCTCCCCTTGATCTATGAAAGCGTTATCTCTTCCAGCGCACACCACCGGGGATGTCCGTGATCTCCACGCCCATGGCCTTCAGATCGTCCCGGATGCGGTCCGCCTCGGTGAAGTCCTTGGCCTTCTTGGCGTCGTAGCGGGCCTGCAGCAGAGCCTCCACCTGAGCGTCCGTCTCGCCGCTCTCGCTGACGATCTGGAACCCGCCGGAGGCCGGAGCGGTCTGCTTCTGCTCTGCCTTTTTCCGGGCGGCATTCTCCAGCAGATCCAGACTCAGCACCCGGTCGAAGTCCGCCAGCACATACCGCTTGGTGGCCCCGTTGGTCTTGGCCTTCAGCACGTCATACAGCACCGTCACCGCCATGGAGGTGTTCAGGTCGTTGTCCATGGCCGTGCGGAACTTCTGCTGCAAGGCCGCTGCCGCCGCCATATCCACCGCACCGTCCTCCCCCGGCAGGGCGACGATCCTGGCGATGAGCTTGCCATAGGCCACGGCGGCGTTGTCCAGATTCTCCCAGCTGAACACCAGGCTCTTGCGGTAGTGGCTCTGGAGGCAGAAGAACCGGTATACCACCGGCGCATAGCCCTTCTCCTCCAGCAGGGACACCGTCAGGAACTCGCCCTTGGACTTGCTCATCTTGCCGCTGCTGGTGTTGAGGTGGGCCACATGGCACCACTGGGGGCACCAAGGGTGGCCCAGATAGCTCTCCGACTGGGCGATCTCATTGGTGTGGTGGGGGAAGGCGTTGTCCACGCCGCCGCAGTGGAGATCCAGATACTCACCGTTGTACTTCATGGAGATACCGGAGCACTCGATGTGCCAGCCGGGGTAGCCCACGCCCCACGGGGAATCCCACTTCAGGGCCTGATCCTCAAACTTGGACTTGGTGAACCACAGCACAAAGTCGTTCTTGTTGCGCTTGTTCACGTCCTCCTCCACGCCCTCCCGGACGCCTACGGCCAGATCCTCCTCGTTGTGGTCGTTGAACACGTAGTACCGCTCCAGCTTGCTGGTGTCGAAGTACACGTTGCCGCCGGCCACATAGGCGTAGCCCTTCTCCAGCAGGCGGGAGATGATGCGGATGTAGTCATCAATGAGCCCCGTGGCGGGCTGCACCACGTCGGGGCGCTTGATGTTCAGCTTGCGGCAGTCCTCGAAGAAGGCGTCGGTGTAGAACTGGGCGATCTCCATGACGGTCTTGTGCTCCCGGCGGGCGCCCTTGAGCATCTTGTCCTCGCCCTCGTCGGCATCGGAGGTCAGGTGGCCTACGTCGGTGATGTTCATGACCCGGTTCACATCGTAGCCCACATAGCGCAGGTACTTCTCCAGCACATCCTCCATGATGTAGCTGCGGAGGTTGCCGATGTGGGCAAAGTGATACACCGTGGGGCCACAGGTATACATCTCCACGTGGCCCGGCGTGTGGGTCCGGAACTCCTCCTTCTTATGGGTGACAGAATTATACAGATACATAGTCAGGCTCCTTTTGGCTGCAAATTTTAGCTGCAAAATTCGGAAAGCTCCGTGAAGAACAGAAAACGCCTCCCATGCCCGCAGGCATGAGAGGCGAAGCGGCTGCTCCACGGTTCCACTCTCGTTTATCGCTCTATGGCCGGTGACGGCGGCCTGCCGGAGGGCTTCTGCATCCCCCGCACTCCCGGACGCACTTTCGGCCCTTGCTCCGCAGGACGGCTTGCAGCCGGTGGCCATCCCTCTCTGCCCGGAGCGCCGGGCGTACTCTTTCCGATCAACGTGCTATGTTACGATGCTTATGGTATCAGGATTTCCCGCCGGTGTCAAGTACGGCTTTTCCCGGCGGGGTACGGTTGACGCCGGTCCGTCAGGCCCAGCAGATAGTCCGTGCTCACCTGATAGAGCTTGGCCAGCCGGATCAGAACATCGGTGGGGATATCCCGTTTCCCCGATTCATAATAGGAGTAGCACACTTGCGTGCATTGCAGATAGGCCGCCAGATCCTTCTGAAGCAGATCGGCGTCCTCCCGCAGGTCCCGGATCCTTCGATACATATTGCACCTCGCTTATGGGAGATACAAAGAAGTATATGTAAAACATTTTGTTTTATTGACAAAAATAACAAAATGTTATATAATGGTGACAACATGAGAAAGGAGAGACTCTATGAAAAGACTATTTGCAGCGCTTTTATCGCTGGTGCTGGCCCTCTTGCTGATGGGCTGCAGCAGCGCCCCGGCCAACGATCCCACACCGGGGCAGGCGGACGCTCCCGTGGAGGACAAGACCGACCCGCCTGCCGGGGAGCAGAGCAATGACAGCACCGGGGGCAAAGAGGACACCAATGCCGACGATACTGGCCGTGATGCACAGAATACCGGCGAGGGGCAAGTGGGCGATTACGCCGTGAAGATCACCGGAGTCCGCTTGGGCAAGGACTACGACGGGGCAGATGCCATCATTCTGGACTATGATTTCACCAACAACTCCGACGAGACCACGTCTGCCATGGAGAGCCTGTATTTTCAGCTGTTTCAGGACGGCGTTGAACTGGATTTCACCATCATAACGGGGGACGATAACTATGATTCAGACAGTTATATGAAGGATATCCGGCCCGGTGTGACCCTGTCGTGCCAGTGTGCATATGTGCTGGGCAACACCACCTCGCCGGTGGAGGTGGAGGTCAAGTCCATATCCGATTCTTTCAAGAGTAAGGTGCTCTACAATGTGGATCTGAGCGCACTGTCCTGACCTGTTTACAAAAGAACCAGAGGGGACGCAGCAACAGCTGCGTCCCCTCTGGTTTTTTGGATGAAACGGTTGGTGTTCCCGATTACTTCTTCTCCTGAAACACGTCCCAGTTTTTGGCGAAGTACTCCACGCCGGAGTAGACGGTGGTCGCCAGAATGACACCCTGGCACACCAGATTCAGCCAGTGGGGGATGCCGAAGAGCATCAGGCAGATGCACACCATGGTGCTGGCGGTCTTGACCTTGCCGGACCAGCCTGCGGCGATGACCCGGCCCTTCTCCACGGCAATGAGCCGCATCCCGGACACGGCGAATTCCCGCAGCAGCACCACAGCCAGTACCCAGCCCACCATGTCGCCGGTCTCCACGAACCAGCACAGCGCCGCCATTACCAGACACTTATCCGCCAGCGGATCGGCAAACTTGCCAAAGTCCGACACCTGATTATAGTGTCGGGCCACATACCCGTCCAGCAGGTCCGTCAGGCAGGCCAGAATGTACACCCCCAGCGCCACATAGCGGCTGCCGGGGAAGCCCCAGTATACGATCACAAGAAACAGCGGGATCATAAACACCCGTGCAAGGGTCAGCTTGTTGGCAGTGTTCATAGGCATAGCTTTATTCCTCCTCAGAAAGTTCCTCCACCGCTTCGCCGGTGAGGTCGCCGTCCATGGCGCCGGTGATACGCACCATGACAAAGTCTCCGGGCTCCACATCCCGCTCCGCCGTAAAGAAGATGCACCCGTCGATGCCGGGGCTCTCGGCGTAGCTGCGGCCCACATAGCTCATGGCCTGAACGTCATAGCCGTCGCACAGCACCTCCACGGTGTCGCCCATGCGGCTGTCGTTGAACTCGTCCATGACCTGTGTTTGAATCTCCATTACCAGCTCCGCCCGGCGCTGGGCCTCCTCGGTGTCCACCCGGTTCAGCATTCTGGCCGCCGGAGTTCCCTCTTCCGGAGAGTAGGGGAAGGCCCCCACCCGCTGGAGCTTCTGCTCGCCCAAAAAGTCGCACAGCTCCTCGAAGGCCGCCTCGTCCTCATAGGGCAGTCCCGTGATGAGGCTGGTCCGCAGCACCACGCCGGGGATGCGCTCCCGCACCCGGCGGAACAGCTCCTCCAGCCCGGCCTTGGTCTCCCGGCGGCGCATGGCCTTGAGAACGGTGTCGTTGCAGTGCTGGATAGGGATATCCAGATAGTTGCAGATCTTTGCCTCCCCGGCGATGGTGTCAATGAGCTCGTCGGAGAGATTGTCGGGGTAGAGATAGTGGAGCCGCACCCAGTGGAAGGGAAGCCTGCACAGCTCCCGCAGCAGCTCCGGAAGCCGCCGCTCTCCGTACAGATCCACGCCGTAGCGGGTGATATCCTGAGCGATGACGATGCACTCCTGCACCCCGTCCTCCGCCAGCGCACGGGCCTCCTCCAGAATGTCCTCCATCCGGCGGCTGCGGTAGTTCCCCCGCAGGGAGGGGATCACGCAGTAGGCGCAGCGGTTGCTGCACCCCTCAGCAATGCGGAGATAGGCGTACTGCCGGGGGGTGGACAACACACGGGGCAGCTCCTCCACGGGGCCGTTGATGTCGGCAAAATGGCGGCACTCCTGACCGTTCACCACCTGCTCCAGCGCCGTGACGATGTCACCGAAGCAGCCGGTTCCCATGATGCCGTCGATCTCCGGCAACTCCTCCAGAATGTCCGCCTGATACCGCTGGCTGAGGCAGCCCGTTACCAGAATTTTGCCCACCTCACCGGCGGCCTTCAGCTCCGCCGCCGCCAGAATGGTATCGATGGCCTCGCTCTTGGCGCTGTCGATGAAGCCGCAGGTGTTGATGACCACCACGTCGCTGCCGGAGCAATCCCCCTGCACGGTATGTCCGGCCTGCAGGCACAGGGCCATCATCTGCTCGGTGTTCACCCGGTTTTTGTCGCAGCCCAGGGATATAAATGATACATTCATGCTGTGTTTCCTCTGATGTTTGGTATGTGGATTTGTGATCTTGCAAAGGAGCATTCAAGGAGATGCTCTCTGGATAGACGATAAAAATGTGATCTGCTCCCGCCGGAGGCAATAAGAAGAAGGATCGGCAAAAATATGCCGCCGGAGGTGGTTTTGCATAGGAGCAATTTACCTTTGAGAAGGGATCCTCCCTATTCCTCCGCCATTTCCTCGCCCAGACGGTTCAGCACCGGACGGATCTCCTGCCAGGAAAAGCCCCGCCGCTGGAGAGCGGCAGCCAGCTTGCGCTGCGTCTCTCGATCAAGGGGCTTCCCTTTACACTTGCTGCGGATAAAGCGCTCGATGGCCTCCTCGCCCTCCGGCAGCAGGGCCAGCGCATCGTCCCACAGCTCCTGCGGGATGCCCCGGCGCTGCAGCTCCTGCCGCACCCGGCCGGGGCCGTAGCCCATGGCGGCATAGTGCCGGGCAATGGCGGCGGCGTAGGCCGACTCGTCCACGGCCCCCAACTCCTCCAGCCACTGGGCTGTATCCTCCGCCAGCTCCCGGTCGCCGCCCTTACGGGTCAGGTGCTCCATCACCTGCTTTTTCGACAGCATTCGGCTGCCGGTGAGTCGGGCGCCACGGGCCTTCATCTCCGACCGCTTGGCGGACTGCTCCACCTGCGCCAACAGCTGCTCCGGCAGCTCCAGACCGGGCCGCAGCCCGAAGACCAGCAGCTCCTGCTCCGTCACCCGCAGCAGGTCGCCCCCCTCCAGGAATACCAGTACCCGGTCCTTCCTGCGGCGGGAGGGCTCGATGCGATCAATCCGCATCGTCGAAGTCGTCGGCGGATACATCCACCGCACGGCCTGCGGCCCGTGCCGCCACCTTGGACTGATTGCTCATCAGCTTGTGGAAGTCCCGGCGGATGTTGGCCTCCAGTGCGTCGGCCTCGTCGGGATGATCCCGCAGATATTGCTTGGCGGCATCACGGCCCTGCCCCAGGCGCACCTCACCCATGTTGAACCAGGAGCCGCTCTTCTGTACCAGATCCAGCTTCACGCCCAGATCCAGCATCTCGCCCAGCTTGCTGATGCCCTCGCCATACATGATATCGAACTCCGCCTCCCGGAAGGGGGGCGCCACCTTGTTCTTGACCACCTTGGCGCGGGTGCGGTTGCCGATCATCTCGCCGCCGGACTTCAGCGTCTCGATGCGGCGCACGTCGATGCGGACGGAGGCGTAGAACTTCAGCGCCCGACCGCCGGTGGTGACCTCCGGGTTACCGTACATGACGCCCACCTTTTCCCGCAGCTGGTTGATGAAGATGACCACGGTATTGGTCTTGGCGATGATGCCCGTCAGCTTCCGCAGCGCCTGACTCATGAGCCGGGCATGGAGCCCCACGAAGCTGTCGCCCATCTCTCCCTCGATCTCGGCACGGGGGACCAGAGCGGCCACGGAGTCCACCACCACCACGTCGATGGCCCCGGAGCGCACCAGCGCCTCGGTGATCTCCAGCGCCTGCTCACCGGTGTCCGGCTGGGAGATGAGCATATCTTCGATCTTCACCCCCAGCGCACGGGCATAGGTGGGATCCAGAGCGTGCTCGGCATCCACGAAGGCCACCTCGCCGCCCATTTTCTGGGCCTGCGCCAGAACGTGCAGAGCCAGCGTGGTCTTACCGGAGGACTCAGGCCCATAGATCTCGATGATGCGGCCACGGGGTACACCGCCGATGCCCAGCGCCAGATCCAGCGCCAGAGAGCCGGTGGGGATGGCCTCCACATTGGGCTGCACATTGTCGCCATAGCGCATGATAGAGCCCTTGCCGTAGGTTTTTTCGATTTGCTGCATGGCGGTCTCCAGCGCCTTTTTCTTGTCGGAGACCACGGGAGCAGCTATAGAGCTGTCTTTCTTCGCTGCCATGTTTCTTCCTCCTGTATCAATGAAAATTTTCGTGGTAAATGGGCAGAGGCCCATCGATTTACAAAGTCGTTTCGCCGGTCATCAGGCGTCGGCATAGACTCCCCGATAGCGCAGGCCCGTGACCACACGGGGGATGCCCGCCGGATCCGGCAGGATCTCCAGCTCACCGAAGCCCTCGCCTCGCATGAGCCGCAGGACGTCGTCGGCCTGCCCGATGCCCACCTCGAAGGCCAGGCGGCTCCCGGTGTGCAGCACGTCCCGCCAGCGGCGGCAGACGCTGCGGTAGAAGTCCAGCCCGTCGGTCCCGCCGTCCAGCGCCAGATGGGGCTCATAGTCCCGGACGGAGACGTCCAGTCCGGCGATGTCCCCGGAGGGAATGTAGGGGGGATTGCACACCAGACAGTCAAAATCCCCCAGCCGGGGAGGCGGATCGGACAGAGCGTCCATCTGCAGGGACACCACCTGCCCGCTGAGACTGTTGCGGCGGATATTCTGGCGGCAGATCCGCAAGGCCCCCTCGTCCAGCTCCCCCAGCACCACCCGTGCGCCGGGGACCTGACTGGCGATGGCCAGACCGATGCAGCCGGAGCCGGCGCACAGATCCAGCACCCGGCACTCCGGCAGGGGCCGCAGCCACGCTGCCACGTGGTCCACCAGCGTCTCCGTGTCCGGACGGGGGATCAGCACGCTTTCGGAGATGTCCAGCGGCAGCCCGTAGAACTCCCACTCCCCGATGAGGTAGGCCACCGGCTCCCCCGCCAGATGGCGGCACACCAGATCCCTCGCCCGCTCCTCGATGGCCGGGGGGACATACAGCTGCCCATCCCGCACCAGCTGGCTGCGGGTCTTGCCGGAGGCGAAGCACATCAGCTCACGGGCCTCCAGCGTGGCGGCCTCGATGCCTGCCCGGCGGAGAGTCTGCCGGATATCCATATACAAATTGTTGTAAGTAGTCGCCATAATACGCTCCGTTGTCATATTTTGAGCTTTTCAGGGGAGAACGGCCGGGAATTTCTCACCAGCGGTCCTTGCCCTCCTCCTCTGGCAGCACCAGCTTCAAGGCCTCAATGGCCACCTCCAGCATGGAGTCGTCCGGCTCGTTGACGGTGAAATTCTGGAGCCACATACCGGGAGCGGACAGCACCCGTGTGAGGGCATTGTCATGCCGCCCCACCAGCCGGTTGAATTCATAGGTGATGCCCACCACCGGGATCAGCAGCAGCAGATGCATCCCGATACGGACCCAGATGTTCTGCCAGTTGACGTAGCTGAAAACGATGCTGCTGCACAGGATGGACACGATGATGACCACAAAGAGGAAACTGGTGCCGCAGCGGGGATGATGCTTGGGCTGGATGCGGGCGTTTTCCACCGTCAGGGGCAGGCCCGCCTCATAGCAGAAAATGGTCTTGTGTTCGGCACCGTGGTAGCAGAACACCCGGCGCACATCCTTCTGCTTGGAGCAGAGGACCAGATAGGCCAGAAAGATGGCCACCTTGATGACGCCCTCAATGAGATTGTGGAGGGCGGCGTTCTGAGCGCGGAACAGCCCGGCCACGAAGGTGGGCAGCAGCATGAACAGCGCCAGCGTCATGCCCAGCGACAGCAGCACCGACACCCATACCAGCACGTTTTGGAGCTTTTCTGCCGGAACGTGCTTTTCCAGCCACAGGTCCAGCTTGGAGGGCTGGGCGGCCTCGTCGTCGGGGAAGTAGTCCGCCGAGAACATCAGGGCCTTGACGCCCCGGATCATGGAGTCCAGAAAGGTCACGGCCCCCCGCAGGATGGGAAGGCCCAGAATGGGGTATTTGTCCTTGATAAGCGTCAGCTCCTCCACCTTGGTCACAAGGCCCTCCGGGGAGCGCACCACAATGGCCTGCTTTTCCGGGCCACGCATGAGGATGCCCTCAATGAGAGCCTGTCCGCCGATGGAGGTGCGGAATGTACCGGGTTTGTGTTCCATAGACGATGTAAGTTCCTTTCCGTAAGTATAGCACTTGCTCGAATGAAATGCAACAACTGTTCTATTTCTATCGATGCTCCGTGTGGGGCGGAATGGGCAGGGTAATGGTCACCAGAGCGCCGCCGCCGTCGGCGTTGCCGATCTCGAAGGTGCCGCCGTGGCGGGTGATGATCTCATCGCACACCGCCAGACCGATGCCGCTGCCACGGGCCTTGGAGGAGCCCTTGTAGAATTTCTGCTTCACATAGGGCAGCTCCGCCGGGGGGATGCCGGGCCCGAAGTCCCGGATGCGGATGACATAGTTGTCCGCCTCCCGCCGCAGAGAGGCGATGATGCGCTTGCCGGAGCCACCGTGCTTGGCGGCGTTGTCCAGTACGTTGCACAGCACCTGCTTCAGCCGTTCCGGATCGCCGGGGATAGGATCGGTGTACAGTTCGCCGTCGTCGTCATACTCCAGACGGATGCCGTCCTGTCGGAACAGCTCCTGATAGGTGTAAACGGCGTCCTCAAACTCCGTCTGCAGGTCCACGTCCTCGATGCGGAGGGTAAAACGACCGTCCTGCATCTTGGAGAACTCCAGCAGCTCCTCCACCATGTTGGTGAGTCGGCGGGATTCCTTGAGGATAATGTGCAGACCCCGGCGCAGCTGAGCGGGATCGTCGTCCTCCAGCAGTGTCTCGCTCCAACCATTGATGGCCGTCAGGGGGGTGCGGAGCTCGTGGGACACGGAGGAGATGAACTCCGTCTGGATCTTCTCACTCTGGCTGATTTTCAGGGACATATCGTTGATGTTGTCCACCAGCTCCCCCATCTCATCGGTGTAGGGGTTGGGCAGCTGGATGCCGTAGCTGCCGCCGGAGATGCGCTTGGCGGCGTCCGTCACCTCAGCCACCGGGGCCACCACGCTGTTGATGAACAGCAGACTGGAGATCAGCACCAGACAGATGACCCCGGCGATGATGGCGCTGATGATGAGGATGGTCAGAAGGATCTGATGGTCGATCTGCCGGGTGGCGGTGACATAGCGCATAAGGGCCACCGTGGAGCCGTTGAACTTCAGGGGTGTAGTGACGGCCATCACCGACTCGCCGGTGACGGGGTCCTTGCCGCTGAATACCTCGATGCTGCCGCTCTCCAGCGCCCGTGCGATCTCCGGGGTCTGGGGAGCCGTGCCTGCGGCCACGCCCTGAGTGGAGTTATCCACCCGGCCGTAGAGATTCAGGAATTGCAGCTCGATGCGGGTGCTGTCGAAGCTGGCGGCGTACAGTGAGGTGTTGCGGTAGTACTCGCTGTAGCTGCTCATGCTGTAGGAGTTGAAGTAGTCGGCGCCGGCCTTGGCCTTGGTCTCCAGCGTGGAGCGGGCGGAGCCGTAGTAGTTGTTGGCCACGGTGGCCGAGGCCAGAATGGCCGCCAGCACCAGTATCAGGATCACAGGCCCCACGCTGTTGAGGATCCAGCGCTTGCGCAGACCCTGTATCCGCAGACGCTCCTTCATGGACCGTCACCTCCTTGCTGCGGGGCCATCAGGCGTCCCACTTGTAGCCGTAGCCCCATACGGTGCTGATGAAGGTGGGGTTGGTGGCGTTGTCCTCGATCTTCAGCCGCAGGCGGCGGATGTTCACGTCCACGATCTTCAGCTCACCGAAGTAATCCCGGCCCCACACCAGATCCAAAATCTCCTCACGGGACAGGGCCTTGCCGGGATTCTCCATGAACATCCGCATGATGGAGTACTCCACCTGCGTCAGCTTCACGGGCTTGCCGTTCTTTTCCAGCGTGCGGTTGCGGGTGTTCAGCAGGAAGGGGGGCTGGCTGATCTCGCCGGAGTGCTCCTCCATGCTGCCGCCGCTGCGGCGCATGAGGGCGTCCACCCGTGCCGTCAGCTCGGCGGGGGAGAAGGGCTTAGTGACGTAGTCGTCGGCTCCGGTCATCAGGCCCGTGACCTTGTCCATCTCCTGTGAGCGGGCGGTGAGCATGATGATGCCGATGCGGGAGTTGGTGGCCCGGATGCGGCGGCATACCTCGAAGCCGTCGATGCCGGGGAGCATCACATCCAGCAGCGCCACACGGATATCGCTGTGCTGCTGCAGCATCTCCAGCGCCTCCTCGCCGGTGCCTGCCTCGATGACCTCATAACCGGCACGGCGCAGATTGATGACAATAAAGCTGCGGATGCTGGATTCATCCTCCAGAACCAGAACTTTTTTCATAAGCTACTCCTTCTATGTCGTTAGTTGGCGTCCCAAGAGTGGACGATCAGGTTGAAATTCTGACGCAGAGTCTCCTCATCCAGCGAATAGATCTCACTGAGGGTCTCGGCGGCGTAAATGGTGCCGGTGCGGCGCTTGAGCACCACCCGATTGCCCCGGAGGGCCCGCCGTTCCCGGTTTTCGCCGGTGAGGGCGCAGATACTCAGGGCCTTCTCCCCCTGCACCGACAGCGTTACCTGCGTCTCACCGATACCGGCGTCCGAGGCGAGAGCGGTGACCTCGCCCGTCCAATCCTCCGGCAGGATAAAGTACCAGCCGCCGGACAGACAGTGGTAGGTGCGCTCCACGGTGGCAAGGCCGTCGGGCCGGTACTGCTCCCAAAAGACCATGCCGTCGGCCTGCTTGGTGTCGGAGACAGAGCTGTCGGGCCGGGGAAGCTCCGTGATGCCGTCGCCGTTGATGTCCTGCGGTGTCAGCTGACGATAGGGAGCCGTGGCGGCGGAGAGCCCCGTGCTGCGGTCCAGCGCAGCGTTGACGAGCCCGGCGTCCTCCTGCCAGACGAGGATATCCGTCACGGCGATGCCCTGGCTGTTGATGCCGGTGATGAACACCGCCGGGGTGTCCTGATCCAGCTTGCCGGTGACCACACTGCCCTGATTCAGCTCCGCCATGGTGCTGGACAGGGCGCAGCGGTGGGAGACGGACAGCGACCCCTCCTGCCAGCTGCAAAACTCCGCCACCGGCTGGTTGTCGCTGTTGGTTCGCAGCAGCAGAAGGCTGGGGATGCCGTCGCCGTTGAGCTCCTGAAAGGACAGGCGGGTGTAGTTGCTCTGCATCAGCTGCACCGGGCCGGGCCGCATATCGTAGACGGTGACGGTCTGGACGTCGGCGCTGATCTTCCATCCTACGATCAGCTCCTTCCGACCGTCGCCGGTGAGATCCTCATAGTAGATGGAGTCGATGGCGGTGCCGCTGCTCTCGATGATGGAGGTCAGCTCATAGCTGTCCTCACGGGAGTGGAACACGTAAATTTTCAGGGGCTTTTCACCGTTGTTGAGGCGGAAAAAGGCCAGCGCCTCATCCCACCCGTCGCCGTCGATGTCCACCATCTGGAGGGACTGGATGTTCCGCCCGGAGGTGGGGGCCATGTATTCGTAGCCCTCCGACAGCAGCTGATCCAGCTGGCGGGAGAGGGTGGTGTATTCCGTGGGCAGGCGGGGCAGGGTGAACAGCTCCTCCATGGTACTGTCCATCCGGCATCCGGCCAGCAGCAGGCAGGCCAGCAGCAACAGCCCCAACAGGGCCGGACGTTTCAGATGTCGCATAGGTCCCCTCCTTATCAAACGACAATCATACTCTTATATCATAGCACAGTTCCTGTGAAAAGGGTAGTTTTTTTTGTTTTATCCGGGGAAAACTTCAAAAAGGCCGTTGACAACCGCCGCCGGGGGTGCTATATTCTGGGGTATAAAAAAGGCATAGACGAGGAAGCTGTCCGCAGAAGGTCACAGAGAGGGTCCCCCCGTGGTGCAAGGGATCTGACGGGAAGCGGAACGGTACCCCCTCTGAGCCGCTCGCCGAACGGAAACCAGTAGGCCGGGCCGGGTTCTCCCGTTACAGAGATCACGAGCGACGGAAAAATTTCCGTAAGCAGGGTGGAACCGTGGAGTAAAGCTATTTTACCTCACCCCTGAACCGTATCAGGGGCGGGGTTTTTTGTTGCCCGCCCCGACCAAGTAAGGAGGAAGCTATCATGAGCGAAGAAAACAAGTACACGTTTGAAAACGAGGAGTATCGCAAGACCTATTGGCACACCTGCTCCCACGTGCTGGCTCAGGCCGTCAAGCGCCTGTGGCCGGAGGTGAAGCTGGCCATCGGCCCGTCCATCGACGGCGGTTTTTACTACGATCTGGACGCACCCTTTGCCTTCACACAGGAGAATCTGACCCAGATCGAGGCGGAGATGCGGAAGATCTGCAAGGAGAAGCTGAAGCTGGAGCGCTTCGAGCTGCCCCGTGAGGAGGCATTGAAGTTCATGGAGGAGCGGGAGGAGCCCTACAAGGTGGAGCTCATCAACGACCTGCCCGCCGACGCCCACATCTCCTTTTATAAGCAGGGCGAGTTCACCGATCTGTGCGCCGGCCCCCATTTGGATTCCACCGGCCGCATCAAAGGCAACGGCATCAAGCTGACGGCCTGCAACGCCGCCTATTGGAGGGGCGACAGCAGCCGCCAGACCCTCCAGCGCATCTACGGCGTGGCCTTCCCCAAGAAGGAGGAGCTGGACGCCTACCTGAAGGAGCGGGAGGAGGCTCTGAAGCGGGATCACAACAAGCTGGGCCGTGAGCTGGAGTACTTCACCACCGTGGACTGCATCGGTCAGGGTCTGCCCATCCTGCTGCCCAAGGGCGCACGGGTCATCCAGCAGCTGCAGCGCTGGGTGGAGGACACCGAGGAGAAGGCCGGCTACCTGCTGACCAAGACCCCCCTGATGGCCAAGCGGGACCTGTATAAAATTTCCGGCCACTGGGATCACTATCTGGACGGTATGTTCGTGCTGGGCGATCCCTATGACGAGACAAAGGAGTGCTTTGCCCTGCGGCCCATGACCTGCCCCTTCCAGTATCAGGTGTATCTGAACCGCCAGCGCTCCTACCGTGACCTGCCCATGCGGCTGGGCGAGACGTCCACCCTGTTCCGCAACGAGGATTCCGGCGAGATGCACGGCCTGATCCGTGTGCGCCAGTTCACCATCTCCGAGGGCCATCTGGTGCTGCGTCCCGATCAGCTGGAGGAGGAGTTCAAGGGCTGCTTGGCGCTGGCCAAGTACTGCCTCGGCACCGTGGGTCTGCTGGATAAGTGTACCTTCCGGTTCTCCCAGTGGGATCCCGCCAACCCCAACAACAAGTACGAGGGTACGGCGGAGCAGTGGGATCACGCCCAGAGCACCATGGAGAAGATTTTGAAGGATCTGGACGTTCACTACTCCATCGGCATCGACGAGGCCGCCTTCTATGGCCCCAAGCTGGATATCCAGTATAAGAACGTGTACGGCAAGGAGGATACGCTGGTCACCATCCAGATCGATATGCTGCTGGCCGAGCGCTTCGGGATGTACTACATCGACGAAAACGGCAACAAGGCCCTGCCGTATATCATCCACCGTACCTCTCTGGGCTGCTACGAGCGGACGCTGGCCTACCTCATCGAGGAGTACGCCGGTGCGCTGCCCACCTGGATGATGCCGGAGCAGGTGCGCCTGCTGCCCATCACCGACCGGGCCGCCGACTACTGCGCCCAGCAGGCCCAGCAGCTGCGGCGCGAGGGCTTCCGGGTGGAGGTGGACAGCCGCAACGAGAAGATCGGCAAGAAGATCCGTGAGGCCACACTGGAGAAGATCCCCTATATGCTGGTGGTGGGCGACCGGGATATGGAGGCGGGTACCGTCTCCGTCCGTACCCGTACCGGCGAGGATCTGGGTGCCATGACCGTGGCGGACTTCACCGCCATGCTCCACGAGGTGGTGGATCAGAAGCTGAAGAAGTAAGCCCCCTCCGGGAATTTAGCGAAATGTGATAAAAAGAGCGGCACGCCAGTGTGAAGTGCCCCCCAAAAGTTAGACAAAATAAGAATTAAGCCATCTGAACGGCCTGAATCCTGTACTGCACAGGGCTCAGGCCGTTTAGTTTTCATTTGATTCTGTGGTTATTGTATTACGCAAAGGAATGTCCGCAGGTAACGGCATCGTTCATCTGCGGCAAATCTCTCCATTCGCATAACCTCCCGTTCCTTTCTGTAATCACAGCAGCAGGAGGAATAGCGGAAATCGAATGTGCGGATAGTAAAAAGCGCCGTCCCGGAATCACTTCCAAGACGGCGCTTTTCTGCTGCGGATCAGAGCGAACACTTTACAGCGAAACCGCCGCTGAAGAAATAGGTGTTCGTCCAATCCCTGTTTGATGGAGCAGGGGTCTCCAAGGATGACCCCCCCCTGATGCTCCGGTTTCGCCTTCAAAGGCCATTTCGATCGTATAGATGCTTGCCTGCCGGAGGCGATGCAATGGTGCGCAGAATGTGCCGGCTTACGATGTTTTTTTCTTCATCGTAGACACTTTCTGAAAATCTTGGGTCAGCCCTTATCGGCGGACAGTGCCTTGTCGATTTGGGCTTGCAGTGCCTCCGCCTGCTTCGGTTCCGTAATAGCACCCACGATGGGGTCGCCCACGATATTGCCGTTGCGGTCGACCACATAGGTGGTGGGATAAGCAAAGATGTTGGCAGCAAACTTTCCCGCCTCACCATCGGAGTCAAAATACACATTCTGATAGGTGACGCCCTTCTTGGCCAGCACGTCCTTCGCCTCAGAAATCGCTGCCTCGTCGCCGCCCAGCGTGAAGGTGTTGACACCGATGAGTGCGCCGCCCTTCTCTGCGAGTTCCTTATTCAGCGCATCCAGCTCGGCAAGCTCTCCCACGCAGGGATTGCAGGTGGTGAACCAGAAGTTCACCACGGTGACGGCGTTCTTGGAGAACAGGTCATCGCTCTTGACGGTGTTGCCGTTGAGGTCCTTGCCCTCGAAGGCGGGGAACTTCTGCGTCTTGCCGCTGTCGCCGGGTGTCGTGGGGCTGTCGGCAGGGATGCTGTCACCGTTGCCCGGGGCCTTGGGAGCCGCATCGGGGAACTTGGCCTCAATGGCGGCCAGGGTGCGCTCGATCTCCCGGATCTTCTCGCCGCCCTGGCGCAGGATCTTCAGCTCGTCGGCGGTAAACTTGTCCTTGGCGGATTCAATGGTGTCCAGCAGGAAATCACCGTAGTTCTTGCCGTCCTCCTGCGTGGTCATGCCCTTGTCGGCGGCCTGGAACACCTTCTCCCAAAGGGACTGGTTTTCCATCAGAATGGCATTCTCCTGATCCATCAGGTCCTTGTACATAGCGGCCGCCTCCTGGGCGTTCTTGGGCTCGCCGTCGGGCTTTGTCGTGTCGTCGCTGCCCTGTTTGCCGCAGGCGGCCAGGGACAGCACCAGCAGTGCTGCCAGCAGCAGTGTGATGATTTTCTTTACGTTCATTTTGTTTCCTCCGTTTTCTCGTGAATGCCTGCGCCCTTGGGCACCCTGGAGCGGGGGGCCAGCAGCAGGTTGATCAATCCGTTGAAAATGCCGATAAACACCAGCAGGATTACGACCATCATGGTGACGAAGGCCGCAGCCTGGCTGTATTTTGCCTGGTCAAAGAGCGTGTAGATCTTGCTGGTGACCAGATCCCAGCGGGGAGAGACCAGGAAGATGATGGCGCTGACGGCAGTGATGGCCTTCACGAAGGAGTACACCAGGCCGGAGAAGAAGGCGTTGCGCAGCATAGGCAGGGAGATCCGGCGGAAGGAGTAGCCGCTGCCGGCACCCAGAATGGTGGAGGCCTCTTCAATGGAGTTGTCGATCTGCAGCAGCGTGGTGGTGCCGGACTCAATCGCCACCGGCATATTCCGGAACACGAACACGATCACCAGGATGGCAGCGGTGCCGGTGAGCACTAGGAAGCCGGTGTTGAAGGCCAGGATGTAGGCGATGCCCAGCACAGTGCCGGGGACGGCGAACATCAGAACAGAGGACACCTCGATAAACCGTTTGCCGTAGTAGTC
>OLRD01000432.1_pt1 | contig 35278 bp, 33 predicted proteins | sample 1672051 | NCBI WGS metagenome assembly OLRD01 (sample SAMEA3136640, study PRJEB25190) | human gut metagenome | biome: human gut; feature: human-associated habitat; material: faeces | place: Austria | collected 2013 | reverse complement strand
AGATCTTCCATGAGCAGACTGTCTACATACGCACGGATCACCCGCACGGGGTTGTCTTCTTCCACCAGCTCGTCGATGCTGTAGGGCAGAAGCCACGTCTGCTCCGATATGATGCTTTTGATGTAGCGCATACACTCACCGCTTTTTCTTTATTATACTATATCCTCTTTCCATTGTATACCGCACTAAATGGGGATATTCAAATCCCCATGTCTCTACTGGAGCCTGCGGGATTTCATGTCTTTTCGGACGGTCTGTATTGGAGCCTACGGGATTTCACTTCTTTTCGGACGGTCTGACCACTTCCTCGGTCAGAAATGACCGAGGATTTCTTTTTGCCTTTCACAGCGGAATATGTAGGCGTTCTCCCCTGCCATCAAAGGTACGAAGGCAAAATGCCTATAACTGCAACAAGAAATCCCATGCCGAGCGTGATGCTTGCGGCATGGGATTTCTTTATTTGCTTATTTGTCCTCGTCGAAACCCTTGGCGTGAAGAGCAGCAACGAGCGGCTCATTAGCCGGGCCGGTTAAGGTGCCTACCTTATCAACGCGGTAATCGCCAATCACATAAGCGAATGTGGGCGCGTTCTGGTAAATATGTCGGATGCCCAAATGCGCGCTGATTGCTTCTACCAATGCCTTACGTTCCTCTCCAGTTACGTTGAAAGATACTACCGTGTTCTCCGGTTCAACGGTTTCAATGGTCATCTCCGGGCCATCCATGGTTACACTAATCTCCGAACCATTGGCAACGGCTTCGGCTAATTCATGCACCGGCTGGCCTTCTGCCTCAGCTATATCGAGTGCTTCTGCGAGGGCCTCGGTGATTTCCGTGTGAGGAACCTCCACTTCAGCATTGGCTACCTTGCGGCTCTTGCGCTGCCGGGCTTCGGGCCATTCGGTCGGCAGGATGCCCGCCTCGAACATGATCTTGAAAGTGATGGCCCCGCTGGCCGGTACGTCGAATTTGAAGTTCACAAAGGGAAGCTGCTTGATCTCGTCCGGGATTTCGATGTTCTTGAAACGCTTGACCTCTTTCCCGTCCTCGATGAAGCAGACCGGAACCGCGTCCCTGAGCTTGGCTGTGAGTTTTCCACATTCCATGATGTATACCTCCAATATATTAGCGTGCCTTGCGGCTGAGTCACAGCTTACGCACGGGTGGTCAATATACAAGGCTTCACCGTGCTTTTCTTCAAATTTTTTGTTTATCTATTGGTTTCAGCTATGCCCTATGCTACTGTCTGTCCGGAGTTGAAATCATGCAAAAAATCATTGAAGATATTTACTATGGGCGCTTATCCGTAAGCGAGCAGACGTACCCGAAGGGCAGCCAATACGACGAGACTTTATCCGAAGTTGTAAAGCTGGCGGAAGATTTGCAAACGCTGCTCCTGTCCGAACATCACGATACCTTGCGGGCTTACGCCATGGCCTGTGGCAACCTGGCCAGCCTTTCAAAGGCGGCTGATTTCGTCAAAGGTTTTCGCCTTGGAGCACAGGTGATCTTGGCTGTACTTTTGCCCGATGGGCCACAGCAGCCATCAATGGATAAACCGTTGGAACAGCAGGCCACTACGCGCCCACTAACCGCGTTTTTATGACAGCGAGGGGTGGTTCCCCAAGCCGACGAAAAAAACGCGCGGTTGGTGGGCGTTTGTGGTCAATAAAAAATGCCAGCCGTTCGACTGGCGCTTGCGTGTGGATCAGGCGATTTCAAAGGGTACGTCGCAGTCGCCGCATACTACGTTGACCTGCCGCGTGGCTCGAATGATGGCTCCGCAATGCGGGCAGACGTACTTGATGCTGCGATTCTTACTGGTGCTGCGCCCGCCTTTAATGGTCGTGGTCGTTTCGCTGCCCTCGTCATCCTCAGACTTGGTTTTGATCTGGAGCACCGTTTTGCGGCTGGCTGTTATATCCTTCATGCCGGGCTGCTGAGCCAGCCATTCGGCGGTTTCTTCGCTCAATGTCGTGATCGTCCAGCCGTAAGTGGCGTGGTGCTCAATGTGCAGGCCATGAGCCTCAGCGGTTTCCTTGAATTTCTTATTGTGGTAGTACCCGTTGTTGCTGACGTCCTTGATCTCATGGGTTAGATTGTAGAGGTGCGCCATTTCGTGGAGCATAGTCGCCGCCACCTCGCCGATGGGCCGGTCGATGTACTCGGCGCAGATATTGATCTCCCGGTACGCCTCACCACTAGCCTGCCAGATTTCATATACACTGCACCAGCCATAAGCTCCACGCCCGCCATCCGGAGATACGGTGATGGCCGGGCGGGTAAGCTCGTCATTATAGAAGTGATGGTTGAAAAGGTCGAACATGGCCTCGGTCTTGGCTACGATTTCAGATACGCTCAGCATTGCTGTGGGCCTCCCTTGCTTTGATGTGCTCACAGCTTATCCTTTTAAACATATCTTTCAAGTGGGCAAAGGAGACAAAGATTCCACTGTAGTCCTGCCGAGTCTTCCATAATAAGTACCAGCTTTTGATACAAAGGCTGGTCAGACTGTCAAAAAACCCATCCGGGAGGTTTGGAGGGCCGCAGCCCTCCAAATGCAATCCGAATCCGGCGACATGTGCGGCGGATTCGGAAGCCTTGCGCAGCAAGGTTTCCTTACACTGTTTCCCGCCCGGGAGGCTCATAGAGCCGAGAGGGAAACAGTGCAAATACTCGGAAAAGGACGCCGCAGGCGGACTTTTTCGACACGCTGACCAGCTTTTGATACAAAGGCTGGTAGATTTCTTTTATCCCCTGACGGCCAAAAACCTTGCAGCAAGGCCTTTCCGGCTGTGTCTCGCTAAACCATAGACCAAAAACCGTATATTCCAGACACCCAAACAGGCGTGGGAGGACTTTTCAGCTCTCCTTCGTCCGTTCTTTATTTTACCCCCTGCTGTGGTGATCATGTGAGTTGCGCGAAAAGATTGAATCAGGGCGTTTTCAGCTGTTCCAGCGTCTCCTTGAGGTGCATTCCGTCCACCAGCCCGGCGAGGTAGCAATACTCATAGACAGGAATGTCGCAGCTGCGCGCCATGCTGATCAGTTCCTCCGCATCATCTTCGCCCATGAGCTGTTCGGCCTTAGTGCGGAGTGGTAGCATTTGTTCCTTGACTTTGATGCAGTCGGGATGCTGCTCCGCATCATGGGTAAGTTGTTCTACGCGGGCTGAGATAAGTTCCTTGAGGATGCTTTCCAATGTGTTCATGATGATAGACCTCCTTTTTCTTGGTCGGGGGGTCTATCTATCACTCCACGGGCGGCGGATTGCAAGTTATTCTTTGACTCCTACGCTATCAAACAGATGACTCCCTCAAAGCCCAAAAGAGAGCGGTGAGATCTGACATGCAATGAAACATCTCACTGCTTTGCGTTATATTTCTTTTATGACCGAGTCTAACTTGATCCCATTCTTCACACAATATCGTAAGGTAGCATTAAGCACTTTCTCATAGCATCGGGAACTGCATTTGCCAGAAAAGGCGTTCAGTAGGGTTCTATATTGGAGACCGAGCGCATTGGCCATTTGTTTTTTTGAACGAAACTGCTCATTCAGAAGGTGTTCTGCAACCAGCGCGATAATTCTATTTTCCATACGCTCCCTCCTGATCTATTCAACACTTCGCAAGCGATCAATTAAAGAGGTTTTACGGCTGCATTGAAACAAAATTGTCGGAATCACCGCGCTCAGGAGAATCAATGCAATCACAATCAACAGAGTGGGAAGCACAGGATATCGGCACAGGGCATAGCTCACCTGTGAGGAGAATACGTTCAACAGAATCAAGGTCAGCGTGGTGCCCAATGTGCTAAAGAGGAGAATGGCAATGATCGCATAGCTTGCACCTTCATAGATGACTTGCTGACGCAACTGGCGCTTGGTCATTCCGATGCTTTCTAATATCGCAAATTCAACCTTTCTACGAACGATGCTCGCGGAAAGAATGTTCACAAAATTGAGCAACCCGACAAAGCCAAGCAGAACGGCAATGCCCCCTCCAAGAAGATAGAGAACGCTTTGCATTTGCCGCAGGCGTTCCTTGGCTTGGATTCGTGAGGAAAGACGCATGGTGGACGATGCCGCAATTACAGCTGTAAGCGTATCATAAACGCTGCGCTCCTGATCATCGGAAACGTTAAACTGTACAGAATAAGGCTGAGCATCCGGTATGAGCTTCAATAGCAATTCATTCGAAACATAAATATTTGGTGCGATACTTTCCGATGCCCAACGATAGGCCGTTGGCACAAAGCCACCGACCGGGAGCGTAACCTGCGTCACGACTTCAAGACCGTCATTGCTGGTACGCATATCATTCTTGATCCTCCTGACGTTTACATTCCTCAGAGCATGGCTCTGCAGGGGATTGATAACCAGGACTTCAAACCCGGCTTTTGAAAAATACTGATACAAGACAAGGTGATAGTGTGAAGTTGATTCCATAACAATCACCGGAGCATGCCCAAATTCGACTTGAGCTTTGAGGAGTAGATTTCTTGCCCGATCCATGGACGTCTTGTCATGATAGATGCGTGTGGCTGAGAACTCCTGGTTTTCTGGAGAGAGAATGCATAAATCACTGAATCTTTTACTGACATCAATTCCGGCAACCGGCACAATATCCATTTCCATACCTCCTTCGTTGAGGGGAACTGATTCATCCTGATGCAAGAGCCAACAGGCGCGTAAGTTACACAGGTAAACGGACGGGGCCGTACCCAACCAGCTAAAACATTGATACTCCTGCGGGACGAACGGACGGTCTACGTAAAGGGTAATTCCATCTGGAAACCCAGCAAGCAATTGTGCCACTTTCAGTCCCCGTGATATACCCATGTTAAGGCAGGTGCTCCCTTTTCTCAACCCCGTCCGTACATGGTCAGCAGATGTACCGGTACACTGCTGACATACGCATTGTACCAGCAAGCAATGCGTTGTATTTCAAAGACTCCCCGTCCGTTGCGCCCCATGCCTCCAGGATGGGCAGATACCGCTCGGGAATGGCTTCTTCCCCATAGGCGGATGCGGTGAACAGGAACAACAGGATCGCCAGGAGAAGCAATCCCTTTTTCATGCACTCACCTTCCTTTTTTGTTATTGGAAGAAAGGGCAAGCGAGGATTGCGCCCGCTTTCCGTTACTTTCTCGCATATCGCTGAACCAGTTTTTGCTCTTTTGCAGTCTGCTTCCTCTGCGAGTGATGCAGTCGGCCTTTCAGGCTTTCCTGCGTATTTTGTCGTCAGTTTTCCAATTGTGCCATTTCTACCACACGATTTAGCTCTGCTACAAATTGTTGCGCTGTCAGTTGTTCACCCGCATACCGCTGTATCAGTTGTTGTTTCATGTCCAAAGTATTTGCTGAACTGTTGAATACATTGGGCTTGGGAAAGAACAACTGTCCTACATAGGTATGATAACTTTCCAGCTGAGTAGGAGAAACAAGATACTGCTTGGATTCCTCCGAACACGCTTCCAAACGCAGCTGATATTCCTCCAGCTCTAGCTTCAGGGCTTCCCGATCACTATCACTGAGCGTTTCCTCAGCAAGCTGTTTTGTCAGCTCATCAATTTTTTCGTTATAGCTTTGCATTGCTTTTTGATTGTTGGGATCCAGTTTTGGCTCTGCATCCTGATACAACATGACCTGATCATAGCTAATTGCTTCCTCAGGGGTTTCCACTAGTTTTTCAAGGTAACTGATCCCCAGTGAAGGGTTTTCTGCTCCAGCGTAAAGCGCACTTATCGATAAATCTGCTTGGATTAGCTTGGGCTGATTATCATCGAGCCTGAAAAACATGACTTCTTCCATACGCTCAGGCCATTGTAGCTGAACAAGGGAAGTGAATAACGGTGCGCCTCCTCCGTACACGCTCGTAATAGGCGCCTCCGTTTCATAGAGCCGCTCGCCAATTCGCTTACATTCTTCCAGTAGTGGAACCATTGTCGTTTCATCGAAATTTACTGGGACGTTTGCATAGTTGCTCTGTAACACAACCTCATCAATCAGATAACCGAGAAGCAGCTGGGTATAACTGGAAGGTGAGTAAAACACATCGAAACCACCAAAGCTTCGATATTCCGCGTTTCCTTCCTTTTCCAGGCGGTCACACCACCCGTCGAGGAAGGATAGCAGTTGCGGAAAGGATTGAGGCACATCCGCATCCGTATAGCCACACGCCTCCCATGACGCTGCATGGACAATTTGAAAGTTAAAGGATATCATGGTGGGTACACCATAGATTCCACCATCAAACATTACCTGCTGCGCAATGGCGGGATGCATCCGTGCGATGGCTTCGGAGATAATGCTGCTTGAGGACAAGTCCAAACAATATCCATGCTTGTATAAAATGGATAGGTCTTTGGCCATGGTATTTAAAGCGAAAATATCACCTTGAAAAGAACGTGTCAGCATAGCACCGACTAGCTCCGATGTTGTATCGTACCATATACCATCTGTTATCAGCTCAACATTTGGATGCTCTTGCAGGAAGGCAGTCGATACATTGTCCATATTTACGCCTGGTGAAAAACTAAGCACTTCTGCAACCGATGGCGCAATGCAAGTGCATAGTATAATCGCTGTTACCATCGAAATCACGGGAAGTTTTCTCAGGTTACTCAATATAGTCCCTCCCCTTTTCGTATTCATTAAATTAGACCATAGGAGGGACACTTTTGTTACACTATTTCTAAAATTATCGAATTTTTGTTACACTTTGTGAAATTTGCATAGTTTCATCCTCACCAATTTCGTTGGTAGACACAATGTAGTAGTGCAAACCATCGGACCAGAATACGTGAACCGCATTCTCTTTCACCGCAATATACCCCTGGTGATTCTGAAACATCACAGCACGGACAGTTGCATCCTCTGTATCGATATTCATGGACGCACCCTCGCCAGCTTCAGAGAAACTCATGCAGATTTCTCCAGTGGATTCCGAGCGATACTCTGCCAAATGATAATCGGGAATTGACAGCACCTGCTCCAGCTGCATCCCCTCTGGGATATACGCCGGGAAGCTGCTGCCCTGCCATTCCGCCGGAACATCAAAGGACGCGGCTTCATCTTCCACCAGGCTCAGCTCCGTATATTTTTCCTCCACATGCAGCAGCAGCTTCATGACCTGCACCCGAACGGCCTGGCTCGTCGCTACGGCAACGCCTCCCGCCAGCGACACAAGAGCGATGATCACCGCCGCTACCTGCGCCATGCGGGGCAGCGTATGCCCAAGGAACCGCCGGTTCCGCTGCTTTCGAGCGTATGTCTGTATCTTCTTCAAATTTTCCTGATCCTGCCGGGCAAAAAACGCTTCCATTTCCGTATCTCCCCCGCGGGCTGCGTCTTCTTCCAGCTCCTGCATATACCGGGCGGTATTCCGCTCCACCAGCATGTCTCCCAGGAGATCGTACGCCTTGTCCTGCAGGCTTTCCTCCATAGGTTCCTTAACGGTCTCCCGGCTCATGTTGGCTCGCCTCCTTCTCTTTGATGTCGATTTCCTTGAGCCGCTGCTTGGCCCGCAGGAGCGCGGTTCGTACTGTGCCTTCCTTCATGTGCAATGCTTTTGCCATTTCGGCGTAGCTCATTCGGTCCACATGGCGCATATAAATCAGCTCCCGGTCCCTGGCGTTCAGCCGGTCCAACATTGCCAGCAATTCCTCCGCATAAAAATGGCTGAACACGGTCTCCTCAACATTTTCCTGGGCTGGTAAGGGCTCGCTTTGCGCGTCGTCCAGGGAAAACGCGTAATGATCCTTTTCCAGCATCAGGCGCCGAAGCCGCGTGCGGCAAACGTTCTCAACTAACCTGACCAGATAAGCGGGCCTTTTGTTACACGGTACCGCACGGATTTGTTCGCAATACCGGCACAAGCGCTCCACAGCTTCGTTCATGACTTCCTCAATTGCTTGCGCATCGGGCTTGAAATAGTCGCTGGCAATCTTGTACATGAGCGCCCTGTATTGCAGGTACGTCTCGCTCAAAAAGGCCCGGTCGTCGTCATCGCGCACCAACAGCACCGCCATTGGGAGCACGGCGCCGTATAGTTCTATCATTTGATGGGCGTTCAAGTCACGTATCATCCTATCCCTCCGCCTGGCAATGCTGCTTTTGAGGTGCTTTCCATTCTTCTTTTTATACATTATACCTGTTTGCCCAGTAGAAGGCAAACCTTCAGGGCCGAGCAAAGCACACCCGGCTGTCTACATGGAAACTGGCATTGGTTCTTCCGGCAGCATTCTTGCTCCATAAAAAATGATCCCTTTGTGTTCCTGAAATGGTTCCACATATGCATAAAAAGCACCCCCTGTCCGGAAAATTTTCGCGGAAGGGGTCATCCGTCAATGCTTTAGGCCATCAAGACTGGCAATTATATAAGAGTTCCCTGCTGTGCTGCTTGGCAGCAGAAGTTTTTTTCACCACTTCAAAAAAAGCGAAGAATGGTTGTCAAGGCTCCCTTGTGTAGAATGGAATCACGGTGCTCCCATTCCAACGAAAGCAGCAAATCATGTCCGAGATGAAAGGAGCATCGGACTAACCGTTTGGGATTTCCGCCCAAGCGTATTGCAAATGGAGCATTATGCAACTTCCAAGAGAAAGTAAACAAGTGACAGCTCAAGCAGTGGGCATGCGTCAGCGCATAGGTCCCGCTTGAACGTATACCCGGAAGGGGGGAAAAATACGCATGCCGGTCTACCGCAACGATGGTTTCACAGCCGGCATGCGTATGGGGGCCAAGCACTGGTCCTTTCAGTCCTTTATATAGGAAATTCTGCAAAGGGCCTTGCCTGCGTCTGTACGAAAGATTTTTTCCATTGCTGACTGAATTGCTTCCGTGCTCAGACCATCCTCGTAAAAATTCACCAGGAAGTCTGCTTCCACCAGAATTTGATAGTCTATGCCATCCATATCGGTATATGTGTGGTGATGGGCAACCAGATAACAGACCCGTTCAATGTCCGCCGCATCCAGGGATAAGTTCTCCAGCATTCTGCGGGCATACGTGGGGCCTTCCTGTTCCTGCAATTTTCCCGTGCAGTGGCCATATTTTTCCTCTGCTGGCCGAATGCCGATATCGTGAACCAGTGCCGCGCATTCGGTAACAAACTGCGTATGGGCGTCCAGATGTTCCTTTCGCCCAATGAGTTGCGCAAATCGGTGTACCTTGATAAAATGCTGAATGCGCTTCGGATCGTTTTGATTGAAGTACATCATTTTTTCCGTGATGAGATCCAGCATCTCTGTGTAGTTCATAGGTGGCTCCTGTTCTGCTGCCTTTAGCCTTCAGAGTTTGCCCCAATCAGTCCCCCGTTGGGACGGCTTCCTTCGTGCAGCGCGCTTATCTGAAAGCAATTATACAACATATCATCGGCGTTGCGCAAGGACGCCTGGGATGTGCCGCCTGTGTCGTTTATGTGCTTTCAACGTGAGCAGTGTTTCAGCTGCCACAGCAATGCCCTGCTTTACAAGCGGGCAGCGCGGAGTATTCGGCCATTGTGGACTGCTTATATTAAGAGGTCCGGGATGCGAAAAAGCCATTGATAAATCTCCCTTGGAGAAAAGTGGGCATTTTCCCCGTAGGCATCCATGCAGTTCGGGGTGGCTGCGGATTGCAGCCACCCCGAGTGGTTGTTTTCTTTCCATGCAAGTCTTAGTCCTGAATGCCCAGTTCCTCGCCCGCAACCATGGCAATGCCATGCTGCGCCAGCAAGGCAGTAAACTTTTCCTCATCTGAAACGCGGAACACCATGTAGGCCTTGCCGTCCTTGTGCGTAAACAGGGAATACATGTATTCTATGTCAATGCTGCCTTCCGCAATCAGCTGCAAAATTGGCGCAAGTCCACCGGGCTGATCCTGCACGGCCACCACCAGCACCGGGGTCATGGACAGGATGAAGCCACGCTGCAGCAGGATGGACGTGGTCTTTTGGGGTTGATCCACAATCAGCCGCAGCACACCGTAGTCCGTGGTTTCGGCGATGGAAATGGCCCGCATGTCGATGCCGTTATCCCCTAGGATCTTGGCGATTTCAGCCAGCTGTCCGGCGCGATTTTCCAGAAATACGGAAATCTGATAAACGGTCATACGCTCGCCTCCTTAAATTTTGCGCTTGTCAATGACGCGGACGGCCTTGCCCTCACTGCGGGCAATGGTCTTGGGCGCCACCAGGCGTACCTTGGCGTAGATGCCCAGCATGGCTTTCAGCGCGGCCACCAGATTCTTCTCCATTTCGGTAATCTTGCCCAGGTTGTCGGAGAAGTTCTCCGGCGTCATCTCCACCATAACCTCCAGGGTATCCGTGTTGTTGACGCGGTCCACCAGAATCTGGTAATTAGCCTGATAGCCCTGCTCCAGGAGCACCGTCTCAATCTGGGACGGGAATACATTAACGCCCTTGACAATGAGCATATCGTCGCTGCGGCCACGGGGTTTGCTCATCTTCACAAAGGTACGTCCACAGGAGCACTTTTTGCGGGTGAGTACGCAAATATCGCGGGTGCGATAGCGCAGCAGGGGGAACGCCTCCTTGGTCAGGGAAGTGAAAACCAGCTCGCCCTGGGTCCCCTCGGGCAGAACCTCCCCGGTGTTGGGATCGATGATCTCCGCAATGAAGTGATCCTCGTTGATATGCATGCCCGTTTGCTCGGAGCACTCAAAGCTCACGCCCGGGCCGGACAGCTCCGTCAGCCCGTAAATGTCATAGGCCTTGATGCCCAGGGTATTCTGGATATCCTGCCGCATTTCCTCGCTCCAGGCCTCGGCGCCGAAAATACCCGCCTTCAGGGGAATCTGTTCAGGCGTAAGCCCCATTTCCTTCATGGTCTCGCCAATATAGGCGGCATAGGACGGCGTGCAGCAAAGAATGGTGGCATTCAGATCACGGATAAACATGATCTGCCGCTCCGTATTGCCCGAAGAAGTGGGAATCGTCAGGCAGCCTACCTTGTGGCTTCCGCCGTTCAAGCCAGGGCCGCCGGTGAACAGGCCGTAGCCGTAGCTCACCTGACATACATCCTCATTGGTGCCGCCCGCGGCCACAATGGCCCGTGCGCAGCAGTCTTCCCACAGGTCAATGTCATGCTGGGTGTAGAATGCCACCACGCGCTTGCCCGTGGTGCCGGAGGTGGACTGGATGCGGACGCAATCCCGCAGCGGCCGGGCCACCAGCCCATAGGGATAGCTTTCCCGCAGATCGTCCTTGGTGACAAAGGGCAGCTTGTACAGATCATCCACGCTCTTGATGTCCTCGGGGGTCACACCCTTGGCTTCCATCTTTTTGCGATAGTAGGGGACGTTGTCCCATACGTTGCGCACCTGTTTGAGCAGGCGTTCGTTTTGCCAGGCGAGAATCTGCTCCCGGCTGGCGCACTCGATTTCGGGCTGATAATAGCGTTCCATGGTCGTTCCAGTTCCTTTCGAACCCGCCTGGAAGGCGGTAGAGTAAGCGTGTGGGAAAGGTTAGCCGTTGCGGCCCAGGGTAAAGGCTTTGCGGTTCAGCTCCAGGTATTTGGCCGGAACGCTCTGCTCCAGCGCCGATAGCCATTCCTCCTGGGTAAAGCTAAAGTAGTTGGACAGATGCCCCATGAGCACGATGTTTACCGCCTTGGATGAGCCTGCCTCCTCCGCCAGTTTCAGCGCGTCAAAGGCATCCACGTCCAGGCCGGCAGCCTGCATTTTCTCCACCAGGTTTTCCGGGTACGCCGTGGCTCCGGTAATGACGGGCATGGGGTTGATCTTCTGGGTATTGACCACGATCTTTCCGCCGGGCTTCAGATATTCGGTCCAGCGGGCGCCCTCCAGCAGCTCAAAGGAAACGATGAAGTCCGCCTCGCCCTTGTCAATCACCGGGGAGTATACCTTGTCGCCAAAGCGGACGTAGGTAACCACGCTGCCGCCGCGCTGGCTCATTCCGTGTACCTCGGAAACCTTGATGTCATAGCCCTTGGTCAGCAGCAGACGGCCCAGCAGCTTGGAAGCCAGCAGGCTTCCCTGCCCGCCCACACCGACGATCATGATGTTTTTCGTCTCCATGTTCAGTCCTCCTTGGGCGCGTGCAGAGCGTCGAATTTGCAAAGCTGCTCGCATACGCCGCAGCCGGTGCAGAGGGTGTTGTCAATCTCCGCTTTGCCGCTGGTCATGGAAATGGCCGGACAGCCGATCTTCATGCACATTTTGCAGCTCCTGCACTTGTCCGCATCCACCACCAGGGGCTTCTTGTGCTTGACATATTTCAGCAGCGCGCAGGGCCGGCGGGAAATAATCACCGACGGCTCATCGGCAGCCAGCTCTTCCTTGACCGCCGCGTCGCATTGAGCCAAATCATAAGGGTCCACCACTCGTACCCGGCGGATACCCACGCTGCGGCACAGGCTCTCCAGGTCAATCTTTGTGCAGGGATCGCCCTTGAGGTTGAAACCGGTGGTGGGGTTCTGCTGGTGGCCGGTCATACCGGTAATGGAATTATCCAGAATAATCACCGTGGCATTGGACTCGTTATAGGCGATGTTCACCAGGCCCGTAATGCCCGAATGCATGAAGGTGGAGTCGCCGATGACAGCCACGGTCTTGCCCTGGGCGCCAGGGCCCCCCGCCTTGAGGAAACCATGGAGGCCGGAAACGGACGCGCCCATGCAGATGGTGGTATCAATGGCGGCCAGGGGCGGCACGGCCCCCAGGGTATAGCACCCAATGTCCCCCAGCACCGTCAGCTTGTTTTTTGCCAGGGTGTAGAAAAGTCCGCGATGGGGACATCCCGCGCACATGACCGGAGGACGAGCCGGAATAGTCTCCTCCAGCTTCATGCCCACGGTGTGGGGCATGCCAAGCTGCTCTGCCACTAGGTTCTGGCTCAGCTCATCAATGCAGGAGAAGCGCTCCTTCCCCACGGGATGCAGGCCCAGATTCCGGCAGTGCTCCTCAATAAAGCCATCCAGCTCCTCCACCACCACCAGCTGTTCCACGCTGGCGGCAAAGTCGCGAATCTTCCGCTCCGGCAGGGGCCAGGTCATGCCCAGCTTCAGCACGGGATACCGGTCGCCGCAGGCTTCCTTCACGTACTGGTAGCTGGTGGACGCGGTGATAATGCCGATCTGATGGTCGGTCCCCTCCTCCAGGCGGTTGACCGGCGCGGTTTCCGCCCAGGCGATAAGGTCCGCGGTGCGCTTCTCCACCAGGGGATGGCGGCGCTTGGCGTTGCCGGGCATCATGATATACTTGGCGCCGTTCTTCTCATAGGGCTTTTCCGGCGGCATGATCCGCTGGCCGGGCTCCACCACGCTCTGGGAGTGGGAAACCCGGGTGCACATTTTCAGCAGCACCGGCGTATCGAACTGCTCGGAAAGCTCATAGGCCAGCTTGGCGAAGGCCAGGCCTTCGGCGGAATCCGCGGGCTCCAGCATGGGAACCTTGGCCGCTTTGGCGTAATGGCGGGAATCCTGCTCGTTCTGGGACGAATGCATGCCTGCGTCGTCGGCCACGCCGATAATCATGCCGGCATTCACACCGGTATAGGCAATGGTGAACAGGGGATCGGCGGCCACGTTCAATCCCACGTGCTTCATGCCGCAGAAGCTGCGTTGTCCGGCCAGGCAGGCCCCGAAGGCCGACTCCATGGCCACCTTTTCATTGGGCGCCCACTCGGCATAAATTTCCGGATATTTGGCCGCAGCCTCGGTGATCTCGGTACTGGGTGTGCCGGGATAGCTGGAGACAAAGCTGCAACCGGCCTCATAGAGGCCGCGGGCAACGGCCTCGTTGCCCAGCATCAGCGTTTTCATGGAAGATTCCTCCTTTGTTTAGGTCTGGTCGCCAATGGAGTCCTTGACCGTGACAACCACCGTCCGGTCGTAGCAGGCGAAAACCTCCCGCACATGCTGCGGCTGCGGCGGCCGCGTAAGCAGGCTGACCGCCGGGACAAGCACCAACCCGGCAAGCATGCAGAACGCACCGGCGTTGATAGGCGACTGGAGTATAGCGGGAAAGCTGGAAGGCATAAAAATGTTTGCCAGCATAACCGCTGTGGAAAAGGCAAAGTTGACCATGCAGGCGGCTTTGGTGGCGCGTTTCCAGTACAAGCCGTACAGGAACGGCGCCAGGAAGGCGCCGGCCAGCGCGCCCCAGCTCACGCCCATGAGCTGCGCGATGAAGGTTACGTTGGAGGCATACTGAATCAGGGCCAACACCACGGAAATGGCAATGAACACCACAATCAACAACCGCATGGTGAGAATCTGCCGCTTTTCGTCCATGTCCTGAATCATTGTATCCTTGATGAAGTCCAGCGTCAAGGTGGAGCTGGAGGCCAGCACCAGCGAGGACAGGGTGGACATGGAGGCGGAGAGCACCAGCACCACCACCACCGCGATCAGCACCGTGGAAAGCCCCTCCAGCATGGTGGGCACGATGGAATCATACCCATTGGCCGCCACCAGCTCCGGCGTGGAAAACAGCCGGCCGAAGCCGCCCAGGAAGTAGCATCCCCCCGCCACCACCACCGCAAAGAGCGTGGAGATTATCATGCCCTTGTCAATGGCCTTCTCGCTGCGGATGGCGTAGAACTTCTGCACCATTTGCGGAAGGCCCCAGGTACCCAGGCTCGTCAGCAGCACCACGCCCAGCAGGCCCACGGGGTCCGGGCCAAAGAAAGAGGCAAACACCCCCGGTGTGTCGGATACCGCCGGGTCAGAGACCTTTGCCAGGCTGTCCAGCGCTGCCAGAAACCCGCCTTGCCCCTTGAGCACCGCGGCAATCACGGTCACAATGCCCACGATCATAATGATGCCCTGGATGAAGTCATTGATGGCCGTGGCCATATAGCCCCCGGCAATCACATAAACGCCCGTGAGCACCGCCATGACCATGACGCACACGGAATAATCAATATGGAAAGCCATGCCGAACAGGCGGCTTAACCCATTGTACAGGGAAGCGGTATAGGGAATCAGAAACACGAAGATAATGGCGGAGGACGCCAGCTTCATCCCCCGGCTCTGAAAGCGGGCGGCAAAAAACTGCGGCATGGTGGCGCTGTTCAGGTGCTGGGTCATAACCCGTGTCCGGCGGCCCAGAACAGCCCAGGCCAGCAGTGACCCCAGGATGGCATTGCCAATACCGGCCCATGTGGCCGCGATGCCATATTTCCAACCAAACTGACCCGCATAGCCCACAAAGACCACCGCGGAAAAATAGCTGGTGCCATAGGCAAAGGCCGTCAGCCACGGGCCGACCGACCGTCCTCCCAGGACAAAGCCGTTCACATCGGTGGTGTGGCGGCGGCAGTATAGGCCAATGTAAATCATAACGCCAAAGAACACGGCCAGCATGGAGAGCTTGATCAGCAGGTCGGGCATGGGTCATCCCCCTGTCTTTCCATTTGTATTTGTGGACTGTGGATCAGTGGGTGGTTTGCGCCTCCACCAGGCGGTCGCTGCGGTACTTTTCACGAAGCAGCGGCTTTTCAATCTTGCCGGTGGGATTTCTGGGCACCTGATCAAAAATGATCTTCCGGGGACGCTTATACCGCGGCAGTTCCCGGCAGAAAGCGTTGATCTCTTCCTCAGTGCATGTCTCCCCGTCGGCAACCTGGATAATGGCCGCGGCGATTTCCCCCAGGCGCTTGTCCGGCAGGCCGATCACGGCCACATCATGCACCTTGGGATTATGGCGGAGGAAATCCTCGATCTGCACAGGATAGAGGTTTTCGCCGCCAGTGATGATAACGTCCTTCTTTCGGTCCACCAGATAGATGAAGCCGTCCGCATCGCTGCGGGCCATGTCGCCAGTGTACAGCCAGCCATCCTTCAGCACCTCCGCGGTGGCTAGAGGATTCTTATAATAGCAGACCATCACCCCGGGACCCTTCACGATGAGCTCGCCCACCTCGTCCCCGGCCACGTCATGGCCGTGCTCATCCACAATGCGCGCCTGCCATCCATAGCCGGGTTTGCCGATGGCGCCCACTTTGGCAATATTCTCCACCCCCAGGTGGACGCAGCCGGGACCAATGGATTCGGAAAGGCCGTAGTTGGTATCGTACTGATGGTGCGGGAAGATTTTCAGCCACCGGTGGATCATGCTGGGCGGAACCGGTTGCGCGCCGATGTGCATCAACCGCCACTGATCCAAGTAGTAGTGGCTCAGGTTGATCCGTCCCGTTTCGATGGCCTCCAGCAGATCCTGGCACCAGGGCACCAGCAACCATACAATGGTGCACTTTTCCTCCGTCACGGCGCGAAGTATCCACTCGGGTTTCACGCCCCGCAGCAGCACCGCCTTGCTGGCGGAAACCAGGCTGCCAAACCAGTGCATTTTCGCGCCGGTATGGTACAGGGGCGGAATGCACAGGAACACGTCGCTGCGGGTTTGCCCATGATGATGCTGTTCCGTCATGCAAGCACTGATGAGGGAACGGTGCTTGTGCAGGATGGCCTTGGGAAAGCCCGTGGTACCGGAGGAAAAATAGATGGCCGCGTCGTCATCGTCCGTAAGGGCCACGGGCGGCGCGCTGGAAGAGCAAAACGTCACCAGCCGGCAGCAATCCTCGGCATAAGCAGGAACCTCCCGGCCCACGAAAAACAGCATCTTAACGCCGGGAATCCGGTCCATGATGGGGTCCATGCGGGTTACGAACTCCGGCCCGAAAACCAGCACTTCCACATCGGCCAGGCCCAGGCAATAGGCAATTTCATCGCTGGAATAGCGGAAGTTCATGGGCACGGCAATGCAGCCCGCCTTGAGGATACCAAAATACAGGGGTAACCACTCCAGGCAATTCATCAGCAGAATGCCCACCTTGGTCCCCCGGGAAAGGCCGCGGCTCAGCAGCAGATTGGCAAAGCGGTTGGCCTTGCGGTCAAAGTCCCGCCAGGTCATTTCCCGCCGGTAGGGCGCATCGGGCCGCGCGTTTTCAATCAGGCTGAAATCCCGCCAGGTAACGGCGGCATCCCGCTCCTCCGAGGGATTGATCTCCACCAAGGCCACTTCGGAACCGTACAGCCTTGCGTTCCGCTCCAAAAAGTCCGTAATAACCATGCGTATCTCCTTCGCATTTCAGCAGTGAGAATAAAAAAGCATCCTCTGCCGCAGCAGAGGATGAAAATTTTTCTTGGCGTCACCCCGGCTTGCCACCGGCGATGGCCCTGGCAGAGCCGTTGCTGCCCTGCACGCTATTATGGGCTCCATTGCCGCCTGCAAACGTATGCTGTGGTACCGCTCAGAAAGGATTTTTCCCCCGCACCTGCGCCGTCTCGCACCCTCTGGCCATTTGGAAGGCCAGAAAAACGGGGGAAAGCGATCTGCCGGCTACCCCGTTTTGTGCTTTCTACAGTACTTTATCAATATTACCTACTAAAGTCAATGCAAAAAAACGAAAAAAACAAAATTCGGACTGTGGAAGCGTTGATACAGGCGTCGAAACAGCCGCGCCTCCCTTGACTGCCCATAGGGCCGGACAACTGTTTCCACGCGCTGAAATTAGCGCATCTTTTGCTGGGTAACAAATCCGTTCACGGTCATGTGGGCCACAGCGGTTCCCAGCTCATCGCTGATGGTGACCGTATAAAAGCAGGTGGAACGTCCGGACCGCACGCAGCGCGCTTCCGCAACAATTTCCTTGCCCCGTGCCGGTGCCAGGAAAGTGATGCCATGCTGCAAGGATACGGTCACCTGCTCGGCAAAAGCATTCACAGCCACGGCAAAGGCGAAGTCCGCCACGGTAAAAATGGCACCTCCCTGGGGCGTACCCGCGGCATTGAGATGATGGGGATGCAGCGTCATGGCGCAAATGGCATGGCCTGGCTCCGCCAGGCGGATCTCACATCCGGCAGCCTCCGTGGCAAATCGGTCGGCAGCAAAAGTCGCACGGATCTCCTCCAGTGTTGGCATAAAGCGTTCCTTCCTTTCCGGCAGTGTTACGTCTTTTCCTGTATTAAGTTAGCACAGGCATCGGCACGCTGTAAAGGGGCACGAAAGAAAATTCCTTCTCGCACAACCAGCTTTGCCGTATGCGCCCGTACTTGCCCCGGTTGACAGAAAGGCAGCGTGCGCGCGCCCGCCCTTTCCAACGCACGGTCATCCTGCTGTGGCACAATCATGCGCAAAAATAAACGTATCCGGCAAAAAACAGGGAGGACGAGACCGGGTATCTGTCATATTATTACATTGTCAATACCACCCTTACGTATGCAAACTTTTTGCCGGTGGATCAGCCGCTTTGGCATGTTCTGGCCACCGGACAAACCCTCACCACCGAAAGGAGCTTTTCTTCCATGAGTACTGTATTACAGGGCACCACGTATCGCCTGACCTTCCTCACGGACCGCCTGGTACGTTTGGAATATCAGCCGCAGGGTCATTTTGAGGACAAGCCTACCACCTGCGCCCGCTGCCGGGACTTTGCCACGGTAGCAATCCAGCAAAACCGAACGGCCTGGGGGCTGGAAGTGGACACCGAATATCTGCATCTTGTTTACCATGAAGGCCCCTTTACCCGCAGCGGTTTGAGCATTACCGTCAAAAAAGGCATGACGGGCAACCAAAACATATGGCGGTACGGAGACCCGCAGGAAACCCTGGGTGGCACCGCCCGCACCCTGGACGGGGCCGATGGCGCCATTCCCGTGGAACCCGGTCTCATTTCCCGTATGGGATTTTCTGTGCTGGACGACAGCCAGTCCATGGTGCTTACAGAGGACGGGCGTTTCTTCCCACGGGCATATGAAGAGCAGGATCTCTATTTCTTTGGTTATGGCTGGGATTATACCGCCTGCCTCCAGGACTTCTACCGTCTTGCCGGCCATACCCCCATGCTGCCCCGGTTTGCCCTGGGCAACTGGTGGAGCCGGTACCACGAGTATACGGAGGAGAGCTATCTGCACCTCATGGACCGTTTTCAGCAGGAAGGTATTCCGCTGGCCGTGGCGGTGATTGATATGGACTGGCATCTGACCCATGTGCCCTATGGCAGCGGCTGGACCGGCTACACCTGGAACAAGGCATTGTTCCCCGACCCCGCCCGCTTCCTGAAGGATCTGCATCGCCGCGGGATGAAGGTCACGCTGAACCTTCACCCTGCCGATGGTGTGCAGCCTCATGAGGAAGCCTATGCCAACATGTGCCAGGCCATGGGCCGGGACGCTGGCAAGAAGCTGGCCATCGACTTTGATCCCACGGATGAGCGCTTTATGCAGGCCTACTTCACATGCCTGCATCATCCGCTGGAAGCTGAAGGCGTTGATTTCTGGTGGATTGACTGGCAGCAAGGGACAGCCTGCGCCATTCCCGGGCTGGACCCGCTCTGGGTGCTCAATGCGCGCCATTACCGCGATACTGCCAGGAACGGCCAGCGCAGCCTGATTCTTTCTCGTTATGCCGGGCCCGGCAGCCACCGCTACCCGGTGGGCTTCTCCGGTGACACCGTTATCTCCTGGGCTTCCCTGGATTTTCAGCCGCAATTTACCGCCATGGCCACCAATATCGGCTATCCCTGGTGGAGTCATGACATTGGCGGGCATATGCACGGCATCCGCAGTGATGAGCTCTCGGTGCGCTGGCTCCAGCTAGGCGTATTCTCCCCCATCCTTCGGCTGCATTCCACCAAGAATGATTTCACCAGCAAGGAGCCCTGGAGCTATGGCCGGGAAGCGGAGGAGATCATGACCAATTTGCTGCGCCTGCGCCACCGGTTCATCCCATACCTGTACACCGCGGCGGAGCGGACACACCGCCTGGGCGAGGCCCTGGTCCGGCCCATGTATTACCGCTACGCAGACCGGCAGGAAGCCTATCAAGTGCCCAACCAATATTTCTTTGGCACGCAGCTGATGGTGTGCCCCATTACCACGCCCATGGACCGCACATTGATGCTTGCGCAAACCACGGCGTGGCTTCCCGAAGGGCTATGGTTCGACTTTGCCACAGGGCAGCCCTACACCGGCGGGCGGATGATGAAGCTGTGGCGGGCTCTGGAAGAGTATCCTGTATTTGCTCCCGCCGGCGGTATTGTTCCCCTGGCGGATGACCTGCGTGCGGACGTGCTCCCCGGCCATTTGACGCTGCGCATTTTTGCCGGCGCCGATGGCAGCTATGAACTGTACGAGGACGACGGTATCAGCCTCAACGGTTCCAGCGTGCGTACTGCCATCAGCCTGGATTGGCAGCACGGAACCCTGCGCGTTCACAGCAGCGGCGATCTCTCCCTGCTGCCTGAGGAGCGCACTTGGCACGTGGAATGCATCGGCTTTGCTCCCACCGCTGTAATCCACCAGGGCGAGGGAATTTCCACGACCTATGACGCCAGCCGCAATGCGCTTTGCTTTACCCTGCAAACGCCAGTGGCCCAGGGCTGGGAGGTTCAGCTGGAGCATGCTGCCCTGGCCGAGGATACTTGGCTTTCCCGGATCTATGCCCGGCTCAGCCACATGCAAAGTGACAATTCCGAAAAGGAAAATGCCTGGCAGCTGATAAAGAAACAGGGGCGTAGTTTCTCTTGCCTGGGTTCGCTGCGCGCCGTGTGCCACACGCCCGGTATGGCGGACTGCCTGGAGGAATATCTCGTTGCCTATGACGGCCATGACGCTGAAAATCCTTAACTCATTTCTATCGATAGATAAGCCTCATTGTTCAAAGGCCGGGATGCGTAAGGGCTTCCCGGCCTTTTCTTTCCCCCATCACTGGCACTCAATCCGTTTATTGATCCCTGCGCAGTTTCAGAAATGTTAGCGTCAGCGTGCCATCGGTAGCGCTGCTGGAGCCGGTAAAGGTAAGCGAGAAATCCGTTTGGGACGGTGCGTAGATGATAAAGTGCGCTGATCCGCACGCGCTGGACCCATTGGTGCTGGTCGCAAAGTAAACGCCCGTTTCCAAATGCGCCGTCCCGTTATAGGACGGAGTAACCTGCATATAACTGGCTGTACGAAAAATGCCGGATACGCTGTACGACACCAAGTAATACCCCGGTGCCAGCGTCACACGGTCAACGCTGGGCGAAGTAATGTTTCCGGTGGTATCCGTTATATCCGGAAACATGATGATCGGGTTGCCGTTCACCAGCGGATACTGCGTGTTGATAAATGATGCGAAGGATTCATCCGGTACAGTTCCCGTGGGGCCCGTAGCACCCGTAGGGCCTGACTGTCCTGTTTCACCTGCCGGACCGGTGGGACCCGTTGCCCCCGCCAGACCCATCAGGCCCGCAGGGCCGGTGGCGCCTGTTGCCCCCACCGGCCCCGTGGCTCCCGTGGGACCGGTAGGGCCTGTAGGACCTGCCGGTCCCGTAGCACCCGCAGGCCCGGTGGCTCCCGCAGGTCCCGCCTCTCCGGTGGGGCCCGTCGCCCCCATGGCGCCGTTTGCTCCCGTGGGGCCTGTGGGACCTGTTGCTCCCCTGGGCCCCGTGGCCCCCGTAACGCCCGCTGCTCCAGTGGGACCCGTCGCCCCTGAAGGGCCCGTTGCCCCCGTGGGACCTGCTGCCCCCCTGGGGCCCGATGCTCCCGTGGGGCCTGTGGCTCCCGCCGGACCCGTAGCACCCGTGGGACCCGTCACACTGCTTCCGCCCGGTGCACCGGTCGGTCCTGTGGCACCCGTGGGACCTGTTGCGCCCGCAGGTCCGCTCAGGCCCGGACTGCCGGTGGGGCCAGTCGCACCGCTCTGCCCGGCGGGACCCGTTGCTCCGGTGGCCCCTGTGGGGCCCGTCGCTCCCGTAAGGCCCATGGGCCCTGTTGCTCCCGCCGGACCAGGCAAGCCTCTGGGGCCCGTTGCGCCCGTGGGACCACCCATGCCGGTAGGGCCAGTAGGACCGGTGGGGCCAGGAAGTCCAGTTGTGTCAGTCCGTTCAATAAACCTGACGGGACGCAGGAATCGCATGCATGCGCCGCAGCAATAGGGGCAGCCGTGGCAGCAGCCACAACAGGATGAATTACGCATACGCAACGCTTCATTCCTTCCTTCCGCCAAGAGCTTTTTTACCATACTATGCTCCTCTCACGGAATTGTGACCCTTTCCGTGCCCCGCGCGTTCACGTCCGTCTTGCCCAAAAAACTTTCTTCGCGTGGCTCATTGTCCCCTTGACAACAGCCGCTGTCCCCTGCTACAATAGCTGCGGATCATATGACTGACGGACCGTGGAATGACCACATGGAGTATGATTGCTACAAAGCCGACCGTCTGGGCAAAAAAGCCCGGATTGTCGGCTTTTTTGTCCCTTACCACGATGTGGAAGGAGTGACCACGCCATCGAAGGGAAGATTCATTCCTTGGAAAGTCTGGGCCTGGTAGATGGACCGGGCATTCGGGCTGTGGTGTTTATGCAAGGATGCCGCTTGCGGTGCAGATATTGTCATAACCCGGACACCTGGACGTTAACCGGCGGTGAAACCATCGCCCCGGCCACCTTGGTAGAGCAGCTCAAGCGCTTTCTTCCCTACTATGTCCGGAGCGGCGGCGGCGTCACCTTCTCCGGCGGGGAGCCTTTGTTGCAGCCGGAATTCCTTGCGGAAGCGCTGCGTCTATGCAAGGAAGCGGGCATTTCCACCTGTCTGGATACCGCGGGGGTGGGCAATGGGGAATACGCGGACATTTTACGGTACACCGACCTGGTGCTTTACGATGTAAAGCACTACACCCCGGAGGGTTACCTGGAGATTACGGGCCAACCCATGGCGGAAACCCTTCGCTTTGTGGACGCTGTGCGCAGCGCGAATGTTCCCATGTGGGTCCGGCATGTGGTGGTGCCTGGAATCACGGACAGTGAAACGCACCTTCGCGGCCTCGCCCGCTATGTGCGCACCTTGCCCCGGGTGGAGTGCGTGGAGCTGTTGGGCTATCACCTGCTGGGGGTGGAGAAATACCATACCATGGGGCTCACCTATTCCCTGGAAGGCGTGCCTGCCTTATCGGAAGAGCGGCGGTGCGCCTGTCAGCAGCTGATGGACGAATGCATGAAAGGAGAGCAATGCAAATGATGGATCTTGCTGGAAATCCCGCCTGGGAAGGCTTTCGAAGCGGCGAATGGCGGCACCTGGTCAATGTGCGCAACTTTATTCAGAAAAATTATACCCCTTATACCGGAGACGAAAGCTTCCTGGCCGGAACCACTGCCCGCACCGAAAAAGTTTGGGAAAAATGCCGTGCGCTGATTGTGGAAGAAGTGCAAAAGGGCATCATTGACGTGGAAACCAACGCCATCTCAGGCATTGATAATTTTGCGCCGGGGTATATTGACCGGGATAATGAGGTGATTGTGGGGTTGCAGACGGATGCTCCCCTCAAGCGCATCGTAAACCTGTATGGCGGCATGCGCATGGCCCTGTCCTCCCTGAAGCAATACGGCTATACGCTGAACCCGGAAATCCAGAAGCATTTCTCCGCTTACCGGAAAACCCACAACGATGGGGTGTTTGATGCGTATCCCGCACGGGTGCGTGCCGCCCGCAGCGCGGGGCTGCTCACCGGGCTGCCGGATGCCTACGGTCGCGGGCGCATCATCGGCGATTACCGCCGGGTGGCCCTGTATGGCGTGGACTACCTCATTGCGTGTAAGAAGGATGATCTGGACCGGCTGGACGGGCCCATGACCGATGAGCTCATCCGCCTTCGGGAGGAAGTCAGCGAACAGATCCGCGCCCTGGAGCAGATGAAGAGCATGGCTGCCCGCTATGGGCTGGACATCTCCCGCCCCGCCGCCAATGCCCAGGAGGCTGTGCAATGGCTGTACATGGGCTATCTGGCCGGCATCAAGGAAAATAACGGCGCCGCCACTTCCCTGGGCCGCACCTCCACCTTCCTGGATATTTATATCCAGCGGGATCTGGACCGCGGCGTGCTGGACGAGCAGGGCGCCCAGGAGCTGATCGACCAATTCGTCATCAAATTGCGTCTGGTGCGTCACCTGCGCACCCCGGAGTACAACGAGCTTTTCGGCGGCGACCCCACCTGGGTCACCGAGTCCATTGGCGGCATGGGTGTGGATGGGCGCACCATGGTGACCCGCACCTCCTTCCGCTTCCTGCACTGCCTGCGCAACCTGGGCACCGCTCCCGAACCAAACCTCACCGTACTGTGGAGCCGTGACCTGCCGGAAAACTTCAAGCGCTACTGCGCCAGCATGAGCATCGCCACCGACTCCATTCAGTACGAGAATGATGACATCATGCGGCCCATCTACGGGGATGACTATGGCATCGCCTGCTGCGTATCCGCCATGACCATCGGCAAGCAGATGCAGTTCTTTGGCGCGCGGGCCAACCTGGCCAAGAGCCTGCTCTATGCCATCAACGGCGGCGTGGACGAGATCAAGGGCACCAAGGTCATTCCCGATATTCCTACGCTTCAGGGGGAATACCTGGACTACCCCACCGTGCTGGGCAACTATAAGAAGGTGCTCAGCTACGTGGCCGGGCTGTATGTGGATGCCATCAACATCATCCATTACATGCATGACAAATACGCCTATGAGGCCAGCCAAATGGCCCTGCATGACACGCAGGTGGAGCGCCTGACTGCCTTTGGTGTGGCAGGCCTGTCCGTGGCGGCGGACTCGCTCTCCGCCATTAAGTTTGCCAGGGTGCGCCCCATCCGCAACGAGGACGGCATTGCGGTGGACTTTGTTACCGAGGGCGACTTCCCCAAGTATGGTAACGACAACGACCTGGTGGATGACATTGCCGTGGAGCTGGTGAGCTATTTCTCCGCGGAGCTGAAGAAGCATGACATCTATCGCCGGGGCATCCACACCCTCTCCGCGCTGACCATCACCAGCAACGTGATGTACGGGAAAAAGACAGGCTCCACGCCCGATGGACGCAAGCGTGGCGAGCCCCTGGCTCCGGGCGCCAATCCCATGCATGGCCGGGATATTCGCGGTGCGCTGGCGTCCCTGAATTCTGTGGCGAAGATCCCTTACCGCAATGTCTGCCAGGACGGCATTTCCAATACTTTCTCCATTGTTCCCGCCGCCCTGGGCCGCGACGAGGAGCAGCGCGTGGCAAACCTGGTTGCCATTCTGGACGGATACTTTGCCAAGAGTGCCCACCATCTCAACGTGAACGTGCTCAACCGCGAAGTATTGATGGATGCCATGGAGCATCCGGAGCAGTACCCCACGTTAACCATTCGCGTATCCGGCTACGCGGTAAACTTCAGCCGGCTGTCCCGGGAACAGCAGCTGGAGGTTATCAAGCGCACCTTCCATCAATCCATTTAACCCTGCATCCATCATAAAGCAAGGCCGTACCGCGGGGCCAAACGCCCACGGTACGGCCTTGTTTGCTTTCTTCGTTTCATTCGCTTATTTCTTGCGGGAAGGGTCCTTGCTCCGCAGGGTGGCAGCGGGCTGCGCCGCCTGCTTCATAAAGGCGGAAGGGCTGATGCCCACGATGTTCTTAAACTGCTTGCTGAAGTGGTAGGGGTCCTGCATGCCCACTTCAATGCCTGCCTGGCGGACGGTGTAGTCCTGTTCCCGTAGCAACTCCTTGGCCCGCTCCATTTTGCAGTGCAGCACATAGCTCAGCGGCGGCATGCCTACCTCGCTGACAAAGCGTTTGCGGAAGGTTTCCATGGGCATGCGGGAAATCGCCGCCATCTCCGCCAGGGAGAAATTATCCTTGTATTTATTGGCCCGCAGGGTATCCACTACCTTGGCAATCTCATGGGAAAGCATGGCATCCATGGCCACAGGCTGCCCCCAATGACTGGCCAGCATGCCATACATCAAGTGCTGCAACTGGTAGGTGGCGTCGGAGGTACCGTCATGGCGCACCATCACCTGCACAATCTGCTTGGCCAGATACATCTGGCTGGGCAGCGCTCCCTGCTTCAGGGGCATGTGCAGCAGCGCGCCCATTTTCCGCACCACCATGGGTGCCAGCGGGCCTTCCAAGGCAATCCACACCAGGCGTGCCTGGGCAGTACAGCTCACCTGTGCCGCCACATCCCCTGCCGGGAGGAAACAGGTCTGTTCCGGTTTCAGGTTCAGCACGCAGTCCTGCCAGCCCAGCTCCACCTCGCCTTCCTCCACGGCCAGCCACACCCATTGAGGATGCGGCACCAGGCGATAGGTGCGTGGTTCCAGCATGGCGCTGCCCGCCGCATGAATCCATGCGCCGCTGGCCCGGGTCAAACTGCCTGGCTTGTGATACCCCTCTACCACCAGGGCATCGGCGTCGGCTTCAACCTCCCTGAACAGATACGATTCCATGTTCTTCCTCCTTGGTGCGTTACCAGAACACACAATATCAATTATGTCCATTATAATGCCCATAACCGGCAATGTCAATATCATTTCGATGTTTCTGGAAAATGTTGTTTTTATGCCGTTTTTTTAAAAAGAGCGGGAAGCAAGCCGCCGCTTCCGGCGGAGCTTCCCGCGTCTATTTATTGGGGCAAAGCAATGCAAACGCCTTGCGTAAAGTCTGCCGGGGCCAGGCAGGGATTGGCCCGGAGCAACGCGCCCATGGACAGGTTATATTTCAGGGCAACGGTCTCCAGGGTTTCTTCCGCCCCCAGGGTGATGGTGCGCGGTAGCTCGCAGGGGACATTCTCCTGGGGCACGCAGATTTCCTGTCCCGCGGACAGCTGCGTCAGGTCCGCGCTGGGGTTGGCGCTTTCCAGGGTGTGCCAGGTCAGCCCGCGGGCCAGCTGCACGTCCGCCACGGTTTCCCCTTCCTTGAGTACATAACGGCTGCTTTCGGGGCAAACCGTATTCTCATCCTTTACAGGGCCCTCGCCGGGAGAGGCCGGTTGATCCAGTGCGCCGTCCGCCATGTTCTGCTCCGCCATTTCCTCCTCCAGGGTATCCGGCCAGGTGGCGGTGGAGCCTTGCGTGGTTCCTGTTTGGGGCGCCGGTGTTGTTTGAGGCGCCGGCGCCGCTTCCGGGGCCGTCTCCTCCGGGGTGGGCGTGGGTTGCGGGGCTGTCTCCGCTTCCTCCTGGGGTTTGTCATCCTCCTCCAAGGGGATGCACAGCACATCCCCCACCATTAGCCGGGCAGGGTTGACCTGAGCGTTCGCCGCCAGCAGATCCCGCAAGGGAACCCCCAAACGGTGTGCGATCAAGTAAAAGCTATCTCCCCGCTTTACCGTGTACTCATAGGCGCAAATCTTATCCGCCGGTGCTTTCGTGCCATTTTGCTCTGTCATGGCCCGCGCTCCTTTCTCCACGTTCGGAAAAGCATATGCGCGTCCATGGGTATACATGCGGCCGGGGCGGCCTCCTTCAGCGAGGCAGCCGGGGCGGTTGATTTTCCGGCCCCATGCGCAGCACGCCAATTCCGGCCGCCAGCAGCATCACCGGCAAGGAAAGCTCCACCAGATAGACCCAGTCAAAGGGCGTGGTGGCCAGCGTCACCAGGTTTGCCACCAGCATCACCCCGGAAATGGCCAGGGAGGCGATCAGCAGTTTCCGGCGTTTTCCTCCCAACAGGCCGAACAGGCCTGCCAGTCCCTCCAGCACGCCAATGCTCAGCATCATCAGCCCCAGCTGCACCGTCGCCTGGGATGCCAGGGCGGGATCAATAGTTTCATCCATGGATTGCGCCACTTGGCCAATCTGGCCGCTGGCCATTAAGGCCGACAAGCCCATGAGCAGATAATACCCGCCGAAGGACAGCATCAGCACCGCGGCAACCTTCAAAAATGTCCGCATGGTTAATCCTCCTGTGCCGCTGTGCCGTTCTCTTCCTCCAGGGCCAAGGCGGCGTATCTGGCGTTGATTTCCTCATATTCCGCCTTGCGCAGCACCGGTGTGCAGTACTCGCAGCGTTCCAGGGAGGCAAAGGGCTCCGTATCCAGCTCGCCATAGGTAAAGGGCGTCATGCCGTCGCCATTATAGCTGTAGCAGGTTGCCTGGCTGTGATAATACAGTCCGCCATCGGGATTGTAGTACAGGGTAAAGTCATCCTCGGGAATGGGAATCTGCCGTCCGGGCCAATCTTCCCAGATGAGCAGCTTGGTATTCTTCTGCCGGTTGTTCCACAGCCAGGTCATGTTCACACCCTCGGGCGTGCGCTTGCGCTGCACACGGATGCAGCCGTGGCTGGCCTTGGTGCCCAGGTCGGGCTCCGTATACCCATAGTTCTTGGTTCCGTCCGCCCGTTCGATATAGGGCACCTCATGAAGGATGTCCCCATCGTTGAAGCGGATGCCCATGGCGCAGGTCATGTTACCGCTGGGGAACGCCCCCACCGCGCTGGTGAGCAAATACTCCCCGGACATGGTTTCATTCCAGGGCTGGTCATCATTCACCAGACCCGTGGAGCACAGCAGGGTGGAAAAGAGCTTTCCATCCTGGAACACATAGAGCCGCTGGGTCAGCTTATCCACCACCAGGCCAATTTCCGTGGCGGGTTCCTTGACCACCAGCTTGTCCGTGGGCAGATAGCCTGTTACAAACTCCGCGTATGCCTTCACCTTGCTGTCCGCAAAGGAGCTGGAATAGGCCTCGACCCGGCTCCAGCCGTTCTCCAGGTTTTCCAGCACATGGACGCCCTGGGTGGAGCAGGTGATTTCCCCCACCGCCTCGGCATCCTCGCTGGGTTCCGCCCGGAGATAGACAAAGGACTTTTCATTGCCGTCCACCACGGTGATGGGCTGCATGAGCACTTCCCATACCGCCTCTTCATTGGTGATGTCCATGGGCAGTGTCCAGTAGTTCAGGGATGTATCCGATGTATCCTGGCTGGTGTAGGTGGGCGTAAAAGGCTTGGGCGTTGGCGTGGGTGTGGGGCTGGGCGTAGGCGTAGGGGTCGGCGTGGGACTGGGAGTTGGCGTTGGGCTGGGCGTGGGCACCGGTGTGGGAGAGGGCGAAGGGGTGATAAAGCCGGAGAGGCTCACGGTCACATGCTCCTCATTGGAGGAGAACCCCGTTTCATCCGTCAGCGTCAAGGCAAAAGCGTATGCGCCGTCCATGAGCATCTGGCCATTGACCAGGCCGTCCCAGCTGACGCTGTTTTCCCCGGCTTCCACCGCCATGGAGCCCAAGGGCTGATACACTTCGTTCACATAGACGCCCCAGCTCAGCGTCCCGGCCTGGCTGGCGGTGAAGCTCACGGTGGCGGGCCTGCCAGGAGCCGCCGTGCCGTTATCCAGATCAATATGATTCAGGTACGGGGCATAGGGGCCGATGACAATGGACGTGGAAACGGTTTCGTCCCCCAGGCGCAGGGTCAGGGCGTATTCGCCCTGGGGCGCGGGCTCGCCCTCATAGGTGCCGTTCCAGATCAATTCATTGTAGCCCGCCACGGTTTCATGGGCGGGGTCCACCGGCAGCACCGGTTGCTCATAGGCATCCACCAGCTGCAGGGACGCCACACCCGCCGCAGGGGCATAGTAGCTCAAGGTAATTCCCTTACCGGGCCGAACGGTTTCCGTTACCGGCATCAGCGTCAGGCGTCCGGTGTCCTCCGCCAGCGCGGTAATTCCGAAAAGGAAGGACAAGCACAGCAGCAGGAGAAAAAGGCGATGGCGCATGTCATAACCTCCTTGGTAGCAATGGTTCAGGGACCAGCAGTTCAGGCAATTCCGCAGCGCTGCGCGCACGCAAGGGACACGGATACCCGTCAAATCGTCCCTCCGCGTCCAGCAGGCATCCCAGCATGCCCGCGTTGGCGCCCGCCTCCACATCCAGGGGACGGTCTCCAATCATCACGCAGGCTTCCGGCAGCAGGCCATGCACCCGCATCAGGTGCAGCAGGCTGTCCGGGGCAGGCTTGCGGGGAAAGCCGCTTTCGCTGGTAATCACATCCGTAAACATGCCTTCCAGTCCATTGGCCCGCAGATAGGCCCGGGCCAGGCCATCCCGGTGCGTAACCAGGTAATGGTGCCCGCCCCCCTGGCGCAGGATTTCCAGCGTCTCGGGAATACCGGGCACCGGCCGCACCGCCTCCGGGGGAAGCAGGCGTTCTTCCTCCCGGAAAGCTGCCAGCAGCGCCTCGGGGGATAACCCGCCCCGGTTCGCATAAGTAGCAACGCACACGGAAAGGCTATCCTTCATCAGCGCGAGGACATCCTCCGGCGCGGCTTTCAGGCCAAAGCCCGCCGCTGCCCGACAAAAGCATCCCACCATGCCCGGATAGGTATCCAGCACCGTACCATCCAGATCCCAGAAGAAATGCCGCAGGGGCGGCGCATGCAGCGCCAGCGCCCGGGCCACCGGGGCATCCACCGGGCAAAAGTCATATTGCAGCAGTTCCCGGGGCATAACCAGGGCGCTGTCCGCATGCTCGGTAAGCTGTGGGGTATTCAGCGCCCGGCAACGCAGAAACGTGAAATCCATGCCATCCCATCGGGCGGTATGCACCGCCTGGGGTGGTGAGATCTGCAGGGACAATTCCTCCCCAAGCTCCCGGACCAGGCAGGCGGCGGGATCTTCCCCCGGCTCCTCCTTGCCCCCGGGAAATTCCCACAGTCCGGCGTTGCGCCGTCCCGGTCCCCGCTGAAAAATCCAGAGGCGTTCCCCCTGAAAGCAAAGCCCGGCGGATACTCTCATGCGCAGCGCTCCTTCAATAGGGCAATCTCCCGGGCATACCCGTCCAGTTCGTTGGGAGTTTCCAGATAAAAGGGCTTATCCCGCAGCGCCGGGTGTGTCATCACCCGGACAATGGCTTCCAGCCCCAGGAACCCTTCGCCGATTCTCTCGTGGCGATCCTTCCGCGCGCCCAGGGGATTCTTGCTGTCGTTGATATGCACGGCGCGCACCCGCTCCAGGCCGATGACCTTGTCAAAGGCGGTGAGCACTCCGTCCAGATCCCCGGCCACGTCGTATCCCGCGTCGTTCAGGTGGCAGGTGTCCAGGCACACGCCCATCCTGGCGGAGAGTTCCACCCGGTCCAGTATCTCCCTGAGCTCCTCAAAGCGGCCGCCCACCTCGCTGCCCTTGCCGGCCATGGTCTCCAGCAGTACCGTGGTGGTCATTTCCGGGAAAAGGGTCTGGTTGAGCATCTGCGCAATCAGCGTGATGCCCGCCTCCACCCCCTGGCCCACATGGCTGCCGGGGTGGAAATTGTACAGGTTACCGGGCGTGGCCTCCATACGGCGGAGATCATCCGCCATGGTTTCCCTGGCAAAGCGCCGGACGTTCTCATCCCCGGAGCATCCGTTCAATGTATAGGGCGCATGGGCCAGTATCACGGGAATACCCGCCTGGGCCGCAAAATCGCGGAAGCGGGTCACGTCCTCGGGGTCCAGCGCTTTAGCGCTTCCACCCCGGGGATTTCTGGTGAAAAACTGAAAGGTGTTCGCACCAATCGACACTGCCTCCCGGCCCATATACGCATAGCCCTTGGCAGCGGACAGGTGACAACCCAGTAATAGCATGGATTCCTCTCCTTTGGTACATCCGGCAGGATGGCGTTCCCGTCATCCTGTGGTGCAAAAATGGTGCCTTACGGTGAAAGCATGGTCATGGAAAAAATCTTCTGAGCCTCCGTGACCAGGATGGTCCACCGGCCATACAGGCCCTGCAGGCCCATGCGCTGGTTGAATTGGTCCAACCATTCCTCCTGATTTTCCAGAAAGAGCGCGAAGGTCTGCGCGTCCAGGAAGCGCACCTCCACGGTGTCCGTATCCCCGTCCCGTAGCGATGCCAGTTTATCTTCCCACCACGCCTGCAGCCCGGGCGCGTCCATAGCCTCCAGGGCCATGCCCTGGCGCACGTGCCAGTTCAGCCCCATATCCTGACAGGCGGGGCGCACCAGCGTGCTTTCCTCCCGGTGGTCGGCTTCCGCCCAGGCATCCGTTAAGCCGAAGTAGCTGTGCTCCGTTCTTCCCAGGCTTTCCTGGTCGTCCCAGGTTACGTCCACCAGCATGGCGGTATCGCCGAAATCCACCAGGTTCCAGGCGTGATTCACTGCTGTGCCGTCCTCCTGCACCGCGGTGCCGGTAATCACTCCGCAGCGGATACCCGCCAGGCGGCAGGCCAGGGCATACGCCCCCGCGTACCCTTCACACACCGCTTTGCCCTCCGTCAGGGTTCCATAGGCGTCGTGGGCTCGTATACCCTCCTGATAAGTCACGGTTTCACACAGGGCGTCATGGATGGCCAGGGCGCGTGTCCAGGGTTCCTCCGCTCCGGATGCCTCCGCCAGCGCCCGGGCCGCGATCAGGTGTGCCGTTTCACCGGCATCACCGTTAAAGCGCAGGGTCACCTGCGTGGCCACGTCCGGTGCCTGCTGGTAATATCGGACGGCATAGTACCGGCTTAGCCAGCTGAGCTCCGGGCAATCCAGCAAAAGGGCGTCCACGGCCGTGCAAGCATCGGTATAGCTGCTGCCCGGTGGAAGCGGTACGCTTTCCTGTCCCTGCACGGCAGCCGCATAGCACAGATCAAAGATGGTTTGCTGTTTCGCCGTCAGCGCGGGATACCACAGCATCAGTTCCGGGTCATAGGGCGTAGCCGGTGTTGCCTGGGCCGCGGAAAAACACAGCATCACCGCCATCCCCACCGCCAGCGCCCATCGCTTCACCACGGCATACGCCTCCTCCCTGGTGACGAAACATTGCATCCATTATACCGCGTTTTGCCCGGGATGTCCATTCCCCCGTCTTGAGGCAAATTCTTCAATGGGTTTACGTTTCACTCCGCCATGAATTTGGTATACTAATTCCTGACAGAACAGGAGGTTGATTCCCATGGCTATGGTCAAGTGTCTGGTATGCGGCGCGGTGTTTGAAGCGGGTGTGAAGGTTTGCCCCGTGTGCGGCGTAGGCCCGGAGCACTTTGTTCCCCTGGAAGAAACATCCGCAACGCCCCAAGGAACAAACCGGCGTTTTCTGGTGCTGGGCGGCGGCATTGCCGCGGTATCTGCCGCCCAGGCCATTCGGGAGCAGGACCCCAGCTGCTCCATTGTTATGCTGGCCGGGGAGTCGGTTCCCCCCTATGCCCGGCCCATGCTCACCAAAGGGTTATCCGGCTCCCTGGATGAGAGCAAGCTGATGCTGCATCCCGAAAGCTGGTATGCGGAGCAGCGCATTTTCCTGCTTACCGGCGAAGAGGTAACCGCCATTGATCCATCCGCACGAGAAGTGCACTGCCGCGGCGGACTGACCATGGCTTATGACCGGTTGATCTACGCCCTGGGCGCTCAGTGCTTTGTACCGCCCATTCCGGGCAGCAACCTGCCCCATGTCACCGCCATCCGTTCCCTGGCCGATGCGCGCAAGGTACGCCAGGAAGCGGAGCAGGCCCACACTGCGGCCGTCATCGGCGGCGGCGTGCTGGGGCTGGAAGCCGCATGGGCCATGCAGCAGCTGGGGCTAAAAGTGACGGTAATGGAGGTTGCGCCCCAGCTCATGGGCCGTCAGCTGGACACGGGCACTTCGGCACTGCTGGCGCAGCGCCTGGCCGCCCTGGGCATGGACGTAAAGCTGGGCGCCAACATTACCCAAATCACGCCGGAAGCCGTGCTTCTGGCGGATGGCTCCGAGATCCCCGCGGAGATTGTGCTGGTTTCCGCGGGCGTGCGGGCCAATGTGCAGCTGGCGCAAGCAGCCGGACTGGCCTGCGGTCGGGCCGTCACCGTGGACGACCACATGCGCACCAGTGACCCTGACATTTTCGCCTGCGGGGATTGCGCGGAGCTGAACGGTGTGAATATGGCGCTGTGGGGCGAAGCGCAGAATCAGGGCCGTACCGCCGGGACCAATGCCGCGGGCGGCGATGCCGTTTGCCCGCCGGAGAGCGGAGCGCTGGTGCTTAATGCGCTGAAAACAACCTTGTTTTCCATGGGCGACTGCGGGAAGGAAAACCGGACCTACAAGGTGGTCACCCGTCCCGGGAAAAAGCCGGACAGCTATGCCCGCTACTGGTTCTGCGACGGGCTGCTGCGCGGCGCCATCCTGCTGGACGACCTGTCCTCCATGGCCCGTATTACCAAACTGATGCGGCAAAACGCCACGGAGGAGGAAACGCTGGCATAACGCCTATATAAAAAATGGCCGGGGAAGCGCCACAGCTTTCCCGGCCATTTTTTGCGTGTCAAGAAATGCGCGAAAACCGCTTTCTCGAGGAATCCCATTCAGCCAACCATACTTCGTCCTGATTCTGCGTGGTGCGCTGCCTTACAGCTTCACAACGCCCTTTTTGAGTATGATATTGGCATACAGCGCCGTCTCCCCGGTAGCTACGCAGGCATAGGCCTTGCGTCCGCGCTCGTAAAAGTCAAAGCGCTCCAGCTGTGCTTCCCTTAGGCCGTCCGGCTCGTAGCGCGCGCCAATCTCCCGGTAGGTGCGCCATACCTCGGGTTCCGGCTCCTCGGGGCCGGTGGCCATAAGCAGCGCGGGATGCTCCACATAGGCGTCCAGGGGCAGGAAGCGCAGGATGGCGTCCAGGATCTCCGGGACGCCATGCCCGTCCATACGCACGCACCGTTCGGGGGAGCCATTCCGGGGATAGTTTCCGTCACAGAGCAGCAGCTCGTCTCCGTGACCCATTTCCATCATGATCTTCATAAGTTCCGGGGGGATAATCGGCGGGATTTGCTTAAGCATGGGTATCTACCTCCATCCATTAAAGTTTTCCATACAAGGGACCATAATGCTTGCAGGCAGCAAAATCCGCAGCCTGGGTATCCTGGGTGCCAAAGGCGGACCAGCTGTGAGGCCGGTAGACCTTCTCCTCCGGCACGTTATGCATGGCCACCGGAATGCGCAGCATGGACGCCAGGGTCACCAGCTCCGCGCCCACATGCCCGTATACGGTAACCCCGTGGTTGGCGCCCCAGTTGGCCATGACGGAATACACGTCCCGGAAGGCGCCTTGACCGGTAAGGCGGGGAGCAAACCAGGTGGTGGGCCAGGTGGGATCGGTACGCTTGTCCAGGGCGTCATGCACCGCATCCGGCAGGGTCACCGTGGTGCCTTCCGCAATCTGCATAACCAGCCCAACGCCCTCCACAATGTTGGTGCGCAGCATGGTAACGGGCATTTCGGCCTGCGTTTTGAAGTGACTGGAGAAGCCACCGCCGCGGAAGTACTGGTAATTGGCCCGGCACCAGTCCGTAGCCGCCAGGCACGCGTCCATGTCCGCCTGGGTCATCTCCCAGAAGGGTTTCATCCTGCCCTGCGCGGCACCGGTGCAGTCCAGGGCCGTGGCGCCGGAGTTAATCAGGTGGATAAAGCCATTGGCGGCCACACCCTCGGGCTTGTAGCCAGTGACGCGCTCACAGGCCTCGGGGCTCCAGTAGGTGCGCACGTCGTGGAAGCAGGGGGCCGTGCCGGAGACCAAGGTGCCCAGCAGCATGGAGACGCCGTTGAGGGTGTCGTTCTCCGTGGCGAAGGGGGTGGGCTGCTT
>OLRD01000430.1_pt1 | contig 35368 bp, 26 predicted proteins | sample 1672051 | NCBI WGS metagenome assembly OLRD01 (sample SAMEA3136640, study PRJEB25190) | human gut metagenome | biome: human gut; feature: human-associated habitat; material: faeces | place: Austria | collected 2013 | reverse complement strand
CTCTGGTTGGCCGAATTTGCTTCCTCGCAAAAGTGGTGAAAACCACTTTTGCGACACGCTGACGCCACCGGTTTTTTCCCGGTGGCGCGGCAGACTGTGCAACGGTTCAACGGAATTGGGGGAAGGTGAAGGTATGGTAATCTTCGCGGCCATACATACGGCGGGCGCAAAGGGGCGTCTCCTCCAGTTCCTCCACCATGGCGCTATCGTCTTGCAGCCATCTGCGGAGCGTGTGCTCCACGTCGTCCAGGCGAAGCAGCAGGGCGCCCACGCGTGCGCAGGGGGTTTCCCAACCATTGCGCTTGCGGCAGCTTTCCCATTGATCACGCCAGAGCGTAAAGAAACGCTGATACAGGGCCTTCAGTGCAGGCAGCTCCTGGTCCACCAGGCGCTGCACGGTGGCGCGATCCTTGCGCACATAGGCGGGACGGAGCAGGGAAATCCAGTCCAGCTTTTTCTTCGCAATGGAAAGAAGCGTCCAGGCATAGTCGCAGGGGGGATCATCCTTCAGGGGAGCCAGGGTGTCTATGGCCTTTTGCAGCCTGTCGCCATAGCCTGTGAGATCCCACAGCCCGTGCAGCAGGGGATACAGGGGATCGGCATAGAACAGGCCCTTGCCAGGACGGCGGTCCTCCGCATCGGGATAGAAATCTCCCATGGCTTCATAGGCGGCGGTGGACAGGCCGGTCACTTCCTCCCCAAGGCGGTCAATCTCCGCCTTGGTGCAGACATCGCCCTGCCAGCAATGCTCGGAATAAATGGGCAGCTGGTGGAGGGCCAGACGGTAATCGGTCTCGGCACCGTCATCCCCCCAGCAGGTGGCCAACACCGTTTGAATACCGCACTTCAGGCAGGCACGCAGGGCAGGGTAGGCCGTGGCTTCCGTGCGCTTCACCTGGGGAAGCAACCCCGACCAGGTCCAGATGCCGCCGGCAAAAACGACCTCTTTGCCCATGGCGGCGTGTCCGTGGAACATGTCGGTGTAGAAAGATTCATCCTGGTGATAGTAATCCCAGTAGCACAGCGCTACCTGTGGAATCTGATCAATTACTTGCTGCGGGACCACAGCGGTGGTATCGTAGTAATCGTTGATTTTGGAGCCCAGGCGGTAGAACATGTCGCTCCACATGATGGGATGCAAATCCAGCTCCTGGCAAAGGTTGACCACGCGGTTCAGGTGCCGGGTGAGCAAGGAGAAACGATCCGAGGGGCCGTGCTTTTCATAATACCGTCCCAGTCCGATGCCGTGGGCCTCATCCATGCCGATGTGAATACGGTTCGAGCGGAAAATACGCTTTACGGCCCGGAGCTCCGCGGCAATAAAATCATATACTTTGGGTTCATCCACCAGCAAGCAGGTATCATTATCCCGCATGTCGATGTTCTCATTCCACTGGAGGAATTGCTCCAGGTGCGCCAGGGTTTGGATACAGGGCACCAGTTCCACGCCGCTTTCCCAAGCATAGGTGTCCAGTTCCTGCAATTCTTCGGCCGTGTAACGGCCACGAAGATAGCCCAGATAAGGATATTCTGGCACGGGATAAGTATCCTCTGTATAGAGCATCATCAGGTTCAGGCCCAGGGCTGCGTGGGCGTCAATCAGTTCCTTGACTCCCTTCACCGTCATCACGCCGCCGCGGGACATATCCACCATCATACCGCAGGAGGCGATATGACGCTTCTGCCCCAGGGCCGGGATGGGCTGATGATCCCGCAGGGCACACGCGGATAAAAACATGCCTCTGGCTGCGCCGCTTAGATCCGGTGCCTGAATGGTCAGGACGTCGCCTTCCAGCGCGGCAGTGAGCACGGGCCCCTGCACACACTCGACTTTCCCCTCCCAGGGGCAGCGGGCCAGGGCAAACATACGGTTTCGCAGACGGTCACAGGTTTGATTCCAGTCCATAACATTTCACTCCTTATATGTAACGGATAAGGATTCAAGCAGGATGGGATCGGCATTGCAGGCACTCAGGCGTAAAGGCATACCGGCTGGCAAGGCAACACGCACCCGCCGAACTTCTCCCGCATCCATGTCAAAAGCATTGTCGCTATATTGCGCGCTTTTGTCAAGAGCACAAAGGCATACATCTTGTGCAAAATGATCGGTGGTAATTTCCACATCCAGTTCATTTCCACAGCGGGAGACAATTCTCACACTCAGGTGAGCTTGGGAAGGCCGGACGCCCACATAATCGGCAATATCCCCGGGGAAGAAGCGGTTCCATAGGGCAATATCTCCGGTAAACACCGCCTTATAATACCCCGCGCCCGGTTTTGCCTCAGCCTCCGGGGTCCAGGAAGCCAGCTGTGTGGCGCGATCGGCCTCTATGGTGCCCTGGCAACGGGCAAGCAGGCGCTTTTCCCCGGAATGATCCATCCAGTACAGGCAGAGCTCCCCGGTATAGGCTTGCAGCGTTTCGTTGCAGCCAAATACCAGCAGCTTTCCTTCTTCTTCTCGGAAGGCCAGAATCACGTCCTCGTAGGCCCGGCGGGCGTAGTCGAAAGCCAGCTTGGGCATGCCGTAGAAGTCAATTACGGACATAAGGGAAGGAAACAGCATATTCTCCCGGTTAGGCGCCACCGGGTCATTGAACTTCCAGTACAGGCTTCCGCCGCACACCCCCTTATGGGTACGCATATATTCAATCCAATATTGCAAACCCCGGGCATGGGTATATTGGGTGAAATAGATCATGTCATCGATGCTGTCCTCATCGCACATTTGCTGAAACGCGGGCAGCTCGCCCAGCCAAGGATTTGCAGTCATGTCCAGACGCTTATGGAAGAAATTGAACTTTTCATAGCTGTCCCGGCAAGGCAGGCTGCTAAAACCGTACTCGCTCATGAAGCGTGGCACAAACTCCAACAGCTTTTTGTAATAATACGGACTGTCGGCAGAGAAGCGGGTGAGATAGACGTGCATGTCTCCCTGCAGGGGGGAGTTGGGGTCGTCTCCTCCGGCTTCCTGCGGGAAAGGACTGCAAGGAGAGCTGACCAGGAAGGGACGGTAGGGATCTTCCTGCTCCACGGCAGTGCGCACGGCTACGCGATTCACTTTATTGGTGGGGAACTGATCCAGCATGTCGTACCACCGATAGGCTTCATCCAGCTCGTTATCAGCGGACCAAATGGCCAGGCAGGCCCTTTGCCGGTAATGCCGCACGGCCCAGCACACCTCACGGTGAACCTGCGCAAGGAAGGCCTCATCCTGGGGCAAAACGCCGCAGGCGAGCATAAAGTCCTGCATAATCAGCAACCCGTTGGCATCGCAAAAGTCAAAGAAGGATTCGCTTTCATAAATGCCACCACCCCAGATGCGGAGCATGGACAGATTGGCTTCCATCGCCTTGCGCAGGAAAAATTGCTCCTCCGCTGGGTCGATCTGCGCATAGACGGCATGGAGGGGCACCCAGTTGGCGCCGCGGATGAACAATTCCCTGCCGTTTACACGGAAGGTGAACCGGCGTCCCCCCTGTGGCAAGGGCGACTGTAGCAGCTCAATGACGCGCACGCCCAGGCGGAATTGATGCTGATCGATGATTTGCTGGTCGCGCAGCAGCGCAATTTCCGCATGGTACAGGAAAGGTTCCCCATAGGGGCGAGGCCACCACAAGCGTGGCTGGGAAAGGCGAAGGCGTGCCGTCAGGCGGCTTTCCATGGGCCACGTCTCTTCCAGGCAAAGGGTCGCATCTTGCCAGATGCGCAGGCGCACGGTTAGCCCCTGGGTGTTCAGGGGGGGAGTGCAGCACTTGAGCCCCACGTCCAAGGCCAGTACGGCTGCGCCATCCTCCAGGGATTCCGTGCGCAGATAGGGTGCGTCCAGCTGCGCATCCTCCACCCAGCGAAGCAAGACGCTTTTCCAAAGCCCGTGCGTCAGGCAATGTCCGCAAAAGTCCCAGCCAAAGTTCATCTGTGATTTGCGGAGCATAAGCCGGTCGGTATCATCCTCAGGATAAAGTCCCGTGCGGTCGCGGCCGGCCAGAGCATGGACTGTGGAGCGAATGCGAACAACCAGGATGTTGTCTCCCGGTTTCAGCACATCGGATACGGGAAAACACCAGGGGGTAAACATGTTATCGCAGGCGCCCAACTGCTGTCCGTTCAGCCAAACCTCTGCCAAGGTGTCAACGCCCAGAAAGCACAGGAAAGGCAAGCCCTTTTTGTCCGACGGCGGTGTGAAGCGCAGGTAATATAGCCAGTCGCTGCGGTCAATCCAGCGCTCCTGGTCCAATGCTTTTCCAAGGTAATAACCGTCGATCAGTCCGCGGGCCGACAGGGCGGTGCGAACATCCCCGGGAACTGGAACTTCCAGCCAGCCCTCGGGCAAAAAGGCGGGGGAAAAGACTTCATCCATGGGTGCGTCAGGGTCCCAGCGTTTCAGTCGCCATACGCCGTCCAATTTCAGTTCCATGAGCATCCTCCCTTATGATGTAGAAAGGGGAGGACGCGGCTGCGTCCTCCCCAAAGCCGGTCAAGTGTCACTTGCCCAGGTAAGCGTTGAGCTGATTCTGATATTCCTCGATGACCTTGTCAATCCCAGCGGCCTTGAGCTGATCGATCGCGGACTGCGCGCCATCGTCATACTTGACAATGCCCAGCTTGATGGGATAGATGTCACTGGTTACCAGCGCCAGGCAGTTGGCATACTCGGTGGAAACGGGGGTAGGATCGAAGGTGAAATTCATCACGATGCTGTCCACCGCGTCAGTCTTTTCGGTATACATGATATCGATAAAGGTGGGATAGGTGCCTACTTCCGTGCGCAGCAGGGACAGGTTGCCGATCATCCAGTCATCGTTGAAGGCTTCGCCGGTGGCGTTCAGCTTCGTGTAGTGGCGGTCGCCCTCATCCTTCCAGTCCACGCCTTCAATGCCGTATACCACGGCGTCGTAGTTGTCCTGTTCGCTGTACAGCCAGTTCATGAACTGAACAGCTTCCGCGGGATGCTCGGACGTGGCGGATACGCCAGTGGAGTTACGGAACGCGGAGGGACGGAAGCTGGTGGCGTCAGGATTGAGGTAAATGCTGTCCAGCTCGCAGCCGGGGATCAGGCTCTGGAAGTACTCTTCCGTGCCCCACATCTGGCAACCATCGCACCAGATGAAGTTACCGGAGCACAGCTGATTCCAGGAGGACCAGGAGGTGGAGAGGATGTCGGGGGAGATGTAGCCGCCATCGTAGAGGGTGGCGAAGAAATCAGCGCAGATCTTGAATTCTTCGGTTTCGATCCAGTTCTTTACGTTGCCTTCCTGATCCACAAAGATCAGATCGCTGAGCACCGTGAAGGGATAGGTGTCCAGGGTGCGGAACAGCCAGGTGAAGGGCTCGCTATACATGGGAATGACATAAGGGGTATCGGTGCCTTCCCAGTTGGCAGTGTAGGCTTCGCACATGGCCAGCAGATCCTCGCGGGTGGTGGGAACTTCCAGACCATACTTTTTCAGGTTGGCCAGGTCCAGGGTAATGCAGCTGGCCTGATCAGCCAGGTCAGTCCAGAAGGCCGGAATGGTGTAGATCTTTCCGTCCACAGTGGCGCTGCTCCAGATGGAGGCGGGGATTTTCGTGTTCAGGGCATCCATTCCCTCCATGTAATCATCAATGGGAAGCAGGGCGCCCATCGCCACATAGGAGGTGAAAGACTTCTGATCTTCCATCAGGCACAGCAGGTCAAAGGCATCACCGGTGGAGATCATCATGGACAATTTGTCCTGGAACACGTCGCTGGCGATGTAATTGATTTCCAGCTTCAGGTTCATGCCGTCCTCGGCCAGTTTATCGTTCACGTTGGCGATCAGAGCGTCATAGTTGTCCGGGCGGTTGCCGGGGCGCACGTAGGTAATGGTAACGGGCTCAGACTCCGCAGCCATGGCAGGGACGCTTGCAAGCACCAGCATGAGGCATAGCGCCAGGGAAAGTAGCTGCAACAGTTTTTTCATGGGGTGACCTCCTTTTAAATATGGTAGTTTATACTAGGAGCGGCGCTCCTTGTGCCCTTAGCCCTTTACGGAACCGATGACCAGCCCCTTGACAATATATTTCTGTAGGAAAGGGTAAAACAGCAGAATCGGTGCCACCGTAATCACCACGGTAGCCATTTGCAAGGATTCGGCGGGCTTCATGGCCGCCGCACCCGCAAAGCCGGAGCTTTGCAGATTTTTCATCATATTGATATCGCTTTTCAGTTTCATCAGCAGGTACTGCACGGGGTATAGATTAACATCCGAAACCAGCATGATGGAGTTCCACCAGTCATTCCAATAGCCGATGGCCGCAAACAATGCCACCGTTGCCAAAATGGGCTTGCTTAAAGGGAAATAGATCCGTAGGGCAATGTATGCATCGTTGGCTCCATCCAGTCGTGCCGACTCGATCAGCGCATGGGGTATGTCGCGCATATAATTCCGCACCAGGAAAAGATTAAATGGACTGAAAACCAGGTTGGGAATGAGCAGCGCCCAAATATTTTCCATGAAGCCAAAGGTTTTGCATATCATGTACCAGGGAACCATACCGCCATTAAACACCATGGTAATGAAGAAGAACATGGCAAGACCGTTGCGATAGCGCACGGAGGGGTTTGCCAGGGAATAACCAGCCATACCAGTAACCGCAACATGTGCAATGGTGCCGGCTATGGTAATAAAGACGGAAATGCCATAGCTGCGCCACACTTGCTTGCCGCCGGAAAAGATGGTGGCATAGGCATCCGTGGAAAATTGCGATGGAATCAGGCTGTAACCATTTTTCACAATGGCCGCTTCGTCCGTAAAGGAGATGGAGGCAACCAGCCATAGGGGAATGATACAGCTCAGACTGAGCAGTAGGAGCAGGAAGGCGATGAGCGCCTGCCACTTCCGGGTTTTGGCTGTCACAGCTGCGTCACCTCCTTAAAACAGTGCGCCTTCATTGAAATACCGCCGGGCTACCCAATTGGCGCCACACACGGTGAGAAAGCCCAATACGGATTGGAACAATCCCACGGCCATTGCCTGGGAGGGATTTCCGGTGGTACGCAAGGTGCGAAACACATAAGTATCAATGACGTCTGTGGTTTTTTGCAGCAGTCCGTTATCACCAACCAAGGCATAGATCATGCCAAAGTCTCCATAAAAGATCTTTCCCACCGCCATGATGGTCAGCATGCATACGGTTGGCATCATCAGGCGCAAGGTAATGCTGATGCAGGCGCGGAAACGGCCGGCACCGTCGATCATGGCAGCCTCATAGATCTGTGGATCAAAGCCGGTAATCACGGCCAGGTAGATCACAATATTCATGCCCATGTCTTTCCACACTTTGGCAATGACCAGGATCGTGGGCCAATAGGAGCCATCCGTATAGAAGTTGATGGCATCCAGCCCCACCAGGGCGCGCAGCTGATTGATGATGCCATACTTATTGGAAGTCAGCGTATAGACCACGTAATTGATGACGATCCAGGAAAGAAAATAGGGGAAAAGGTACGTGGACTGCATGAATTTCTTGAGCTTTTCCTGGCGCAGCTCATTGAGCAGGATGGCCACGGTAACGGAAACAATCAGCGTAAAAATAATGAACATCAGGTTTAGAAAAACCGTATTGCCAATGACCCGGGGAGCGGAATTGGACTTGAAGAAAAACTCGAAGTTGGATAAGCCTGCCCATTCGCTGCCAAAAAGACCCTGGCGATAATTGAACTTCTCAAAGGCGATAAACATAAAGGGAATGGTCAGGTAACCAAACAATATCGTATAGAGTGCTGCAGGAATCAGCATGCCATAGGATAGCGGATTTCTGCGAATGTCGGTAAAAAAGGTATAACGCTTCTTTCTGTCGGAGGCCATTTCCCTCACCCTTTCTGTCAGGCCACCTATCCCGAAGGATCGATACATCTACATGGTTTATGCATGCACATTACATTTCCTTTGAATCTATATAAATCATACACGAAACGACTTTTTATGTCAATCAAATCATACAATTTATGCTTTTTATATCATTATCAATCAAATAGCGGATGGCAGGGCTTAATTCCTTCTGCTCGTGCATGCGGAAGACAAGCTCACCAAACATGGAATTTGCCCATGCGAACCATTCGCGGGTGAATGCGGAGGGCTGGTTCGGGTCAAAGCTTTCGTGCATGCGGGCGGTGCCTGCATGGGTGGTAAGCAGCATGCGCAGGATCTTGGCACGCTCTGCGGGCTGCAAGGAGGTCATTCCCTGAATGCACAAGGAGATGGGCCAGATATACCCCTCGGGCGTGTGCGGACTGCCTATGCCGCAGGCGGAGGAACCCTCGTAATAATAGGGGTTGTGTTTGCTTAGAACGAAGGAGCGGGTGCGCAGGTAAAGAGGATCGTTGGCAGGGCAAATGCCAAGATAGGGGAGGGAGAGCAAACTGGGCGTATTGGCATCGTCCATGAGCAGCTGGGCGCCCATGCCGTCCACCTCATAGGCATAAATGTCCCCAAAGCCTTCGGTGTGGGCAATGCCAAACTGCTGCACGCCCTTGCGGATTTCGGCGGCCAGCCCACGCGCACGCTCCGCGAGGGAATCCCGGCTGCACGCGCGGGACATGACTTCAAGATGTTCCAGCATGGCAGCGGCAAACAGATTGGCGGGAATCAGATAACCATAGTGGCAGGCATCATCACTGGGGCGGAAACCGGACCAGGACATGCCGGTATAGCTCACCGGAGAGCCCTTCCCCTGACGGGTTAATGTATCGCTGGGGGGACAGTTGAAACGCTGAAAGCTGTAGGGGCTCATGGAGTCATGACGCTGCTCCACGGTGATGACTTCCACGATTTGCTCCATGGCGCGGAAGAAATCATCGGTCATGAAATCCTTGCGGCCGGTAACCTCATAAAAACGCCAGGCCAGCAGAATGACATGACAGAGGGAATCCAGCTCATACTTCCGTTCCCATACCCACGGACTTGGGGTGGGCAGATCCTCAAAACCATGCCGGCCATTTGGTCCCAGGTTAAAAGCGTTGGCATAGGGATCAAGAAGCACAAGCTGTGCCTGGCGATGGATGACGGCGGTGATCCAGTTGCTCAGCTCGGGGCAGCTGGGAGCGAAACGCAGGTAATGCAGTATCTGTTCGGTGGAATCCCGGAGCCACATGGCTTGAATATCACCGGTGATAATGAAGGCATCGCCGCTGTCCAGGCCCTGACAGGTCGTTTCCAAAGTGTTCAGGAAACAGCGGGTGAACATTTCGTCCAGCCCTTGGATGGGGGACAACTCAGCACAAACCGGAGCCAGATAGCGTTCCACTTGATTGGTGAGATTCATAGGTTACATACCTCGCTTTCGGAATATATCGGGGCACAGGTGGAGGAAAGTCAGTTGGTGTCATCCATGGGCGGGGCGATGGTTCCGCCGTCCACCCACCGGCCCTGCAACAGGCAGCAGGGCTCCGAAATGGTTTTGCCCGCCAGAATATCTGTGAGCATTTGAACGGCGCGCTTACCCATTTCCTGCTGTGGCTGCTTGATATAGCTCATGGTGTGGCAGCCCACATAGCTGGAGTCCATATCAAAGCTGACCAGGGATACGTCGTACGGTACACGTTTGCCCATGTGCCGCAGGGCATCCCAGGCAGCCTTTGAAACACGGTATTCAGTGCCGAAAATGGCCGTGATCTCCGGATGTGCCCGCAGATGCTCCTGAATCAAGGTGACGTAGCGCTCGTGCGTTTCACAAGCATTCAGGGTGTCGGAAGGCTGATCGAATATATCGCTCATGTTCGTGAGCCACAAGTCTTTATTGACTGCCAGATGCTGGTCCATATAGGCATCCACAAAGCCGCTCATACGCTCGTCAATGGTGCTGCTGCGTTCGTCCGTGAGGGACAGAAGGGCAATATCCCGGTGCCCGGCAGCGATAAGCTTTTGTACGGCAAATTTGCTTAGGGTGCGGTTGTCCACGCCCACAAAGGGCGCGTTAATTCCCTGCATTCGCCGGTCCAGCATGACAATGGGATAATCCGCATAAACGGCTTCAATGAGCTGACGGCTGTATACCTCGCCGTGCACGGGCTGTATGATGATGCCTTTGATGCCGGATTCCATGAGCGATTGCAGCACGTTGGCTTCCTGGGCCTGGTCATTGCTGGTGGAGCAAACGACCAAATGCACGTTGTGCTGGCTCGCTTCCAGCAATGCGCCATTGAGGATGTCCAGGCCAAAGGCGGACGTATACCCGCCCATTACCAATGCAATCAAAGCGGCATGCGTGGAAACGGAAGCGCCTGCAGGACATATTTTGGACGCAGCGGATGCGACAAAGGAACCTTTGCCCCGGATGCGGACGATAAGACCTTCATCCACCAGGCGCTTCATGGCGCTCTTGGTTGTGATACGGCTGACGAACAACGCCTTTGCCAGCTCGGACTCGGGCGGCAGTTTGCCATTTGCATATACGCCGTTGAGAATGTCCTCCTTGATACGACGATACACCTGTTGACTCAGTGCTTCATGCTTTTGCAAATTCAGCCCCTCCTGCTTGTGTGGATTGTAGGGGGAAACGGCGCCATCCTTTTTTGCCATTGCTAGTTATTTTTATTATATTTTGTTTCTTTATGGAAGTCAATAAGATATAAAAAATATATTTAGCATAAGTTTAGCGGTTGTGTGCTTTTACACACCAATAAAATGTAAAATAATGGAAGAAAACCCGGCGATCTGGTTTGACAAAACCATGGGGCTGCGTTATAATTTAACTCTATTGGTGAAAGGAGCGGCATACTGCTATGGCCCGAAACAGGGTGACTATTTATGATATTGCCCGGGAAGCCGGCGTATCTCCGGCGACGGTTTCGCGCATTTTGAAGGGCAGCTCTGTGGTTAGCGAGGAGAAGGCGGACCGTGTCAGCAAGCTGATTCGCAAATACAATTTTCATCCCAGCGCTGTGGCACGGGCGCTTTCGGAGACACGTACCAAGATGATCGGCATGGTCATGGCAGATACCGGAAATCCATATTACAGCAGCGTATATTCCGCATGCTGTGACGAAGCATATCAGCGTGGGTATATTCCCATGCTGCTGAGCACACAGTCCTGCCCGGAAATGGAAGTATCGGCATTGACAAAGCTGGCGGAACAGCGGGCGGATGCAATTATTGTTTGCGGAGGCCGTGTGGACCTTATCGAGCCGGATACGGCGTTCACACGGCTGTTGATGTCCATCCGTGAAACGACGCATATTGTGCTGGGATCCCGAAGCCATTACGAACGGATATATGGTATCTCCGTGGACCATGAGACGTCCATGAATCTGGCAGTGGATTATCTGGCGAAATTGGGACATCGGGATATTGGCTTTTTTTATACCGGTACGCAATACTATGGTACAAAAGAGAAAATGGAGCGCTTTCATCAGGAAATGGCGCTTCATGGGTTGCCGGTGCGGGAAGAGTGGATGATTCAGGTGCAAGGCTATGATTGTGGCTCAGGCCGGGAAGGAATTGAGCGGCTGCTTACGCTTCCCCAGCAGCCTACTGCCCTGCTGGGCATCAACGATATGGTTACGGCAGGCATGCTGCAGGGACTGCTGGCACACGGACTGCGTGTACCGGAGAATTACTCCTTGCTGAGCTTTGACGATACCTACATCACAACCCTTACCGCGCCACAGCTTACGGCTGTCCATTACGATTATAGCCAATATGCGAAAATGCTGATCGAAACGGCTATTGACGCCATGGAAGAGAAAAAGCTCCCCTTAAACCGCTACATTGCTCCTACTTTGACCGTTCGCAGCTCCTGCGCGGCATATCCTCACGAGTAATTCTATATCGAGAAGAGAAGAGGAATCAGGGCCTCTTCTTTTTTGCATGCTTTCATTTGAAGGAAATTGGCAGAGGAAATGTTTTTACTTTGTGCAATCCTTTTAAAAACGTAAAAAATGGCTTGACACGTCATATTGTTTGTGCTATATTGAGCATATGAAACGGGTTTCAAGTGTTCGATTTGTACATTTAGCATTTTCTTGATTGCCATCGCATTGCTTCGGATTCATTGCTTGAAACCGGTTTCTTCACCATGAAAGCGCACTTCGAAAGCTGCGTGAGAAGGCGTTCAATTCAGAAAGGTGGAGGAGACCATGGCCCAATCCCAAAAAGTCAGCTTTAATCCAGGCTACAAAAAGCCCAGCTTCTTTAAGCTTGTGGCGCAGAACAAGACGCTCCTGCTGATGTGTTTACCGGCGGTCGTCTTCTTTTTCATTTTCTCGTATATGCCCATGCCTGGAGCATACATTGCCTTTACAAACTTCCAGTACAACAAAGGCATTTGGGCCAGTCCGTTTGTAGGATTGCAAAATTTCAAGTTCTTGTTCACTTCAGGGCAGCTGACCCTGCTGCTGCGCAACACGATTCTGTACAATGTGGCGTTCATCGTGCTGGGAAACTTTTTGCAGCTGCTTTTTGCCATTCTGCTGAATGAAGTGCAGTCCAAGCGCTACAAAAAGACCACGCAGTCCATGATGTTCCTGCCGTACTTCATTTCGGACGTGCTGGTTTCCCTGCTGGTGTATAATCTGCTCAACTACGACTATGGCTTCATTTCCAACCTGGTTCGTTCCATGGGCGGCGAAATGGCCAAGGTTTACCAAATGCCCAATGCCTGGCCGTTTATCATTGTGCTGGTCAACCTGTGGAAGGGAACTGGTTATGGCACCGTAGTCTACTTTGCGGCCATTACCGGTATGGATTCCTCCATGATGGAGGCGGCACAGATTGACGGTGCCAATGGTTTCCAGCGTATCCGTTACATCACGTTGCCCACGCTGAAACCCACCGTGGTGATCCTCTTCCTGTTTGCCATCGGCGGCATCCTCAAGGGTAACTTCGGTCTGTTCTACAACCTGGTTGGCAACAACTCCATGCTCTTCCAAACCACGGACATCATTGAGACCTACGTATACCGCTCCATGATGAACAGCTTCAACTTCTCCCAGTCCAGCGCCGTTGGTCTGTTCCAGAGTGTCGTTGGCTTCTTCATCGTCATTGGTGCCAACGCTTTTGTGAAGCATTTGGACCCGGAGTACGCGCTGTTCTGATCGCTGCTGAGAAAGAAAGGAGTGTTGACAAGCTATGGCACAGACGAAAGTTTCCCCTGAGCTTCACAATCGTCCAACCCATGTGAAGCTTGATATTTCCGATAAAATCATCCGCGGCTTTACCTACGTGATCGTTTCTCTTTTCAGCCTGATGTGCATCATCCCCTTCTGGATGATCGTGGCGTCTTCCTTCGCCAGTGAGGCGTCCATCCGCCTCTCCGGTTTTACCCTGTGGCCCAGTGAGTTTTCCGCTTATTCCTACGAGCTGCTGCTGAAGTCGCCGGATCAGATGATAGGCGCGTACGTCGTTACCATCTGCTTGGCGGTGGTTGGCACGGCAATCGGCCTGTTCATTATTTCCATGACCGGCTATGCGCTGCAACGCCGTGACTTTCCCTTCCGTAACGGCATCATGTTCTACATTTACTTCACATCGCTGTTCTCCGCCGGCCTGGTTCCCTTCTATCTGCTGATCGTGCAGACGCTGAACCTGCGGGATACCTATTGGGCGGTTCTGCTGCCGCTGTTGATGAGTCCGTGGCTGATCGTGCTGATGAAGAACTTCGTCAAGGCGATTCCCCATGAAATCACCGAATCCGGCAAGATTGACGGCGCGGGCGACTTCCGTATCTTCTATGCGCTGGTTCTGCCTTCGCTGAAACCTGCTCTGGCGACTATCGGCCTGTTCCTGGCGCTGGGGTATTGGAATGAGTGGTATTACTCCTCTCTGTTCCTGACCTCCAAGGTGGAATACCGTCCCCTGCAGTTCCACCTGTACAACGTCATTAACAAGGTTGCCAGCCTGCGTAACTCCGTGGCCGGTTCCAACGTAACCTTGACCACGGATCTCCCCAGTGAAACGCTGAAAATGGCCACCGCCGTAATGGCAACCGGTCCTATCATTCTGCTGTACCCCTTCGTGCAGAAGTACTTCGTGGCCGGCCTGACCGTCGGCGCTGTGAAGGGCTAATTCCCTGGTGCTGATTCTCGCGGCATAAGCCGTTAGAATAGAAAAGGAGGAGTGAATCCCATGAAAAAGCTGATTGCCCTGCTTGTGGCGATGATGATGCTCGTTATGGCGCTTCCCGCTATGGCAGAGACGGCCATCGACACGTCGGAGCACGTAACTGTGACCTATCTGGTTACCGGTGACATTCCGACAAACCGTACTGAAGAAGTGCTGGCCAAGATCAATGAGATCCTCAATGAGAAGGTCAACGCTACCCTGGAGATCCAGTGGATTGAGTGGACCAACTGGCAGACCAACTACAACCTGGCCCTGGCTACCCAGGACGGCAGCGTTGACCTGATCTGCACCGCCACCGACTGGCTGGACGCTTGGCCCAACACCCAGCGCGGCGCTTTCCTGCCCCTCACGGAGGAAATGCTGCAGACCTATGCTCCGCAGACTTGGGCGCAGGTTCCTGCCGAGAACTGGGAACTGTGCAAGTACAACGGCGAAATCTACATGATCCCCGAGGATAACTACACGCAGTGGACCAACCACGGCTTCATGTACCGTGGCGACTGGGCGAAGGAAGCCGGTCTGGAAAATGGCGTGCATTCCTGGGAAGACCTGGGCGTGTACTTCCAGTGGATCAAGGACAACAAGGAAGGCGTGTATCCCTGGGACGCTGACGGCAACGGCTCCTCTTACGCTCCGCAGCTGTCTGGCGGCTGGCAGACCTCCCATACCACCAACGTCTTTATCGAAGGCCTGCCGGTAGGCCTGTTCTATGGCAACTCCAAGGAAGATCCCTACACCCTGAGCCGCTACTACCTGGAAGGCGACGAGTTCGTGGAGTTTGCCCGCACCATGAAGAGCTGGGCCGATGCTGGCTACTGGCGTACTGACGTGCTGAACTACTCCGGCGATCAGGATGCCCTGATGAAGGAAGGCACTTCCGGCGCCCGTCAGCACCACACTGAAACCTGGACCGGTTTCCGCACGGATATGGAGAAGTCCCAACCCGGTTCTGACCTTGGGTTCTTCTTCTTCGGTGAGGAAATGGACAACCTGGTGTCTCTGAACATCACCCACGGCGCTCTGGCGATTGCCAACTCCAGCAAGAACCCCGAGCGTGCGCTGATGGTTTACGACCTCCTGCGCAACGATCCTGAAATCTATCGTCTGATGATGTACGGCATCGAGGGTGAAATGTACACGCTGGACGAGAATGGCTACATGGTTCGTCCCGAGGGCTTCGAGCAGGCTTCCGATGGCGTTGACTTCAACTTCTGGTGCGGCCGGAACGACGATATCGGTTTGCGCAACGCCGAACTGGATTGGGATGCCATCGATGCGCTGTATGCCCGTTACGATGAGATCGCTACCGGCTATCCCTACGGCAAGGTCGTGTTCGATCTGACCAACATCCAGGTGTACCTGGACAACATCTCCAACGTGTACAACACCTATATGCCTCGTATCTGCTTCGGCCTGATGGACGATCCGGAAGCTTATGTGGCTGAGTTCCGTACCCAGCTGCAGAATGCCGGCATCGAGACCGTGATGACCGAGATCCAGAATCAGCTGAATGCCGTTTACGGCGCTGAGTAAGCAAAAGTAACCTGAATGAAAAGGGGAACCGACCGCCGGCAGGGACGTCGCTACCTGGCATTTGCCAGACGCATTCCCGGAGGGGTCGGTTCCCTCTTTCTTATGAATGGAGGATTCTATGCGCAAGGTACAGAGCTTGAATCGCAACTGGCGGTTTCACCTGGGAGATGAAGTCGGCGCGGACTACATGGGCCATGACGACCGGGCCTGGCCGGAAGTAACGTTGCCCCATGACTGGTCCGTGGCTTATCCCTTTGACAAACGCAACGCCAGTGGCACAGGGTATTTGCCGGGAGGGACGGCCTGGTACCGGAAACATTTTATTTTGCCGGATGATGTGGCAGGAAAGCGGGTACGCGTTTGCTTTGGTGGCGTGTACAAGCACGCACGGGTGTGGGTAAACAGCAATTACCTGGGACAGCGGGCCTATGGATATGCCTCCTTCGGCTATGACGTATCTGCCTTTGTGCGGCCAGGTGAAAATGTGCTCTCTGTGCGGGTGGAGCATGAGGAAGTTGCAGACTCCCGCTGGTTTACCGGTAGCGGGATTTATCGTGATGTTACGCTGGAGATAAGCGATCCGCGGGGATTCTTTCCCCAGGGGATTTTTGTTACCACGGAGACGGTGAACGCGGAGGGAACAGCTGTCTTGCGCGTCAGGTATGAAACAGCGGGCGCGGAGCATGCGACGTTTGCTTTGACAGATGGAAAGGGGAACCTTGCAGCTACTGCTGTGTGCCAGGGAAGGGTAGGGGAGACAGAACTGACAGTCCCATCGGCACGGCTGTGGTCACCGGAGTGTCCCTATCTCTATACGCTGAAAGCGCAGGCAAACCAGGGAGAAACGATACTGGATGAGGAAGAGATTTCCGTGGGCATCCGGACGCTACGCTTTGACGCCGATCATGGCTTTTTCCTTAACGGCGTGAGCATGAAAATGCGGGGCGTATGTGTGCATCACGATGCGGGCGCCTTGGGGGCTGCTGTTCCGAAAAGCGTATGGCGCAGGAGGTTGGAAAAGTTCAAGGCCATGGGATGCAATGCCTTGCGTACCGCCCACAATCCGCCAGATACACACTTGCTGGACCTGTGTGACGAGATGGGTTTCCTGGTCATGGATGAGGCATTTGACGAATGGGAAGGCGCCAAGAACAAGTGGTGGCAGGGCCACAACGTGTATCCGCCGAAGCGGTACGGCTATGCGGAGGATTTTCCCCAGTGGCACCGGATAGACCTGGAGGATATGATTCGCCGGGATCGCAACCATCCCTGCGTTGTTATTTGGAGCATTGGCAACGAGATCGACTACCCCAATGACCCCTATGTCACACCCTTTTTCCAGGAAGTGCTGGGGAACAATGACGCCAACAAGCCTGCTGCGGAGCGGCAATACGATCCCCGGAAGCCTGATGCGGGACGGCTGACTGTAATTGCCAAGGAATTGACAGAGATTGTCCATGAGCTGGACACTTCTCGACCGGTGACCAGTGCACTCTCTTTTCCAGAGCTAAGCAATCGCACGGGCTTTGCGGATGTGCTGGATGTGGTAGGCTACAACTACAAAGAGGGTTTTTATGCTGAAGATCATGCCAAATATCCTGGCAGGGTGATCTATGGCAGCGAGAACGGAAAGAATCCCGAAGCCTGGTATGCGGTACGGGACAATGACTACATCTGCGCGCAGTTTCTGTGGACGGGTGTGGATTTCCTGGGAGAATGCCGGGGATGGCCGGTACGCATTTCCCAGGCAGGCCTATTGGATCTGGCCGGCTATGAGAAGCCTCAATACGCCCAGCGCAAGGCAATGTGGACCCAGGAACCTTATGTCCGAATTGCCGTGGGTGCGGCCGATGCAAATTACCCGGATGATGAAGCCTTCTGCTGGCAAGGCGAACCTGGTGAGACACGCACGGTCAGCTGCTATACCAATGCGGCGCAGGTGGAGCTTTTCCTTAATGGTCAATCTTTGGGCACGAAGAAGTTAACCCCCATGGATGGGTGCCGGGCTACCTGGAAGGTACCATATGCGCCTGGAGAGCTGCGAGCGGTGGTTCCAGGCAGCGAGGACTGCCTATATTCCACCGGCAGCGGTACGGTATTGGCTTTGCACCCGGATAGGACGCAACTTACGGCAGATGGTGCATCGGTGGCACAGGTAGAAGTGTGCTTGCTGGATGGGCAAGGGCATTTGGCGGCAGCGTATGATACAGAAATTTCATATCAGATTACTGGCGATGCAGAGATACTCGGGATTGAGAACGGCGCTCCGGATGATTTGACTCCGTATGCCTCCAGGCGACGGGCTACCAAAGGAGGACGAGCGATTGTTTATCTGCGGGCAGGTACCCGTCCGGATGAAATCATTCTGCATGCCTGCACAAAGAATGGGATAAAAGCCCAGTGTGCGCTGCGTCAGGAATAAACATTGGTTGATTTTTGCTCTCTCCACCATGGCGGCGGAGAGAGCTTTTCAAAAAAGTTTTCTTATTTGCAAACCCACTGTTGACAAAAAACAGAAAAAGTAATAAAATAATTAAGCCGCTTAAAGCGGTGCGTGTGCGCCCGTAGCGCAGTTGGATAGCGTGTCAGACTCCGACTCTGAAGGTCACAGGTTCGAATCCTGCCGGGCGTACCATGAACCCCGCAATCTGTAAGGGATTGCGGGGGATTTTTCTGTTTTGGTAATTCTCTGCTGGCTTGAGCGAAGTGAGAACCTGGCTGGTTTTTTAGTCCATATCTGACGCTGCTTTTACGGCACTGAAGATAGCCAAATGCCTTTTCCTTGCATCTGCTAGCTGCTTGCCTAAACTTGCCAGATACTCCGGCAATAAGGATGGACCTGGTGTGATGGATCCGAAGCTTCTATGAAGGTTATTCATTTGGTAATACGCAGCTGGTCAGAGGTAAATTTTCGGTCGAGGATGACTGCATTCTCTTAATACAGATTACCACGTACCATAATATCATTGCTTCCCAGATTTTCCAGTAATTCGATTTGCATAGTCCCTCCTCAAAATCCCATACTAGCCAATGCAAAGACAATTAGGAGAGCAAGGAGGCAGGCTTTGTGCGAGCAACCGGTATTGTGCGCAGAATTGATGAATTAGGACGAGTGGTCATCCCTAAGGAGATTCGCAGAACGCTACGTATTCGAGAGGGCGACCCATCACAGACAACATGGGAGGCGTGGCAAGAATTTTGCTTCGCCATGTGCAATCTGAGCAAAAGAACTGGATGGAAATAGGCAAATCTGACGGTGAGACTGTATGTATTTGCGACGGGTTAAAAGGGAAAATTTGTAAAAAACAAGCACCTGCTGACGAAGATCCATAAAGCTGCATATAAAATATACGCCCCGCTTGGTAAGCTGACTGATGCAGGTTACTGGCGGGGGCTTTGCGTAGAAACCAAATTGTAGATGAAGCCAGCTCTTGCTAAAGCAAAGGGCATTAGAGGTCTACATAAATGATCTATACATTCTTTCCTACAGCTTAGCACAACCTTTTGACGGAACGATTACAGCATCAGGAGAGACAATTTGGGAAATTGCAGATTTGTAATTTTGTCGAGTAACTGATGGCATACTTACTGGTGTAAGCGTGGGAAGCGCATGGGAAACAGCAACGATGTAGCAGTGACTTACGCTGACATATCCAGCATTTATCATTAAGCGAAAATGAAACGCATCATCAATACGCCCAAGACGGACAAGTAATTGCTGTATGTACCTGTCGACCTGCAAAATGGAGAAGCTGGCCGTAAGTTTTGAAATTGATAATCTATTTTGCAGGTGGGGTAGAGGAATGACTAAAGAATAGAGTGAGTAGGTAGAAGCCGTTGAAAAGCACGCTCCTTTTGCTTATGACATAGTTAACCGATGACTTTGAAATGCATCTATATTTTTTAAGGCGCGTATTGTCATGCAAGCTGCTTTAATGTTCCATCAGATAAGCGACGGAACGCGCGCACGTAATTCCATCCTAAAACAGCATCCATTGGAGCTACTTCGTGTCCCTTGTCATACATGACAACATAGTTATATAGATTGCGGTCAGAAGAATCATAGAAGCGTTGCACTTCATACCGATGCTTAGGGAAGGTAGTACAAGGGTATAGCGTTTCCTGAAGATCGCCGGGCACGCCATAGTCACAGCCTTTTGCGTCACCAGCTTCTGGGGTAGGACGTATGGTGATGTGGTTGTACATTTTCCAAAAGTCGTATTGATGTTGCTGCGAGCTTCCTCTGCGCACGGGATAAGAAAGCTCACGACTGCCGTAAGTGTACCATATGGGCATCAGATAATCGCAAGAAGCTTTCTGCTCCATACCTTTTGCAAAAGGGAGAACTGTGTGCCAGTCAATTTCCTCGTATGCTCCGCGCCGACCGGGCCAGTTTGAGTCAATTGGAAAGATACCAGCAATTAAACCAGGGTGGCAAAGTGCCATACTCATAGCCATGGCTGCGCCGTTGGAGAAGCCAGAAAGGTAAATACGCTCAGGGTCTATGGGATAGCGGCGGAGCATGGATTGAATCAAAGCAGCAATGTAGGAGATATCATCTTCCAGCTCTGGATTCAAACCACTATTCCAGCTGCACCTGTTTGTTGCCCAGGGATATACGGTGATGAACCCCTCTCGTTGGCCAAGGTCATGCAGACGTGTCATTTCTGCAGCTTCTGCTGGATTATCTGAGCCACCGTGAAAAAATACTACCATAGGTAGTTTCCTGCCCAGTGCAGTATCTGTGGGAATGTGCTCAAACCAGGTATGTGGCGTACTATCCAACCGTTCGTCCTCTATGAAACAGCGAAAAATCTGGTGCGCATCCTCCATGCGGCTGGTAATATCTCCGGTGGAACAGGTATTGATGCGGCGAACATGGCGAAACAAACGATTCCATATGAGACGAAAAGCAGATGCATCACAGCACAAAGGAGTGGTAACGACTCGTTGCCAAGGATTCCGATGACAATAGCATATTTCGTCATCCTGGGTGTCGGTTTGATTGGCCTGACAAAACATTTTGACCGTAAATGCATCACATTCGCTGAGCCATGCAGGCATTGGGGCAATTGAGCGTGTTTCAGGAGGAAGACTTCCACCGAAAGCACAGAGGCCAGCCCACCATGCAGGTTGTTCAGCGGCAAGGCGCAGCGCGTAGGATGCCCCAGTTCCCAGCCCTATGACATAGCGCACATCGTTCATTGCATGCCAGAAACGCAGCATGGATGCTAATGTCGGAATACCTTCGCGGCTTAAGTCAAATGGAATATCTTCTGGATTTGACAAGCCGTCATAAAAAATACGCATAGTTGATGAGGATGCGTTATTCCATCCGCCGGGAGGCGGTACAGGAATCCCTAGAATAATATCTTCATCCATACATAACTGTTCAAGACCGTATTGGTCAAGCATGGCTGATACGGTCTGTTCATTTACTTCATCCATCAATAGAAATAAACCGCTTCGTTTGAATGGCGTGCGCTGCTGAGAACCAGGATAAAAAATGTACATGCGTTCGCCGTGGCGGAACTGCTTAAGACAAAGCATACCATGGCCTCCTTTGGAAAGCAAATAGATTTAATCGGACAGTACGGGAAGATAAACTGCAGATGGCCAGGATTTACCAGTAAAAATTTGATGATGAGCACTTACGCCATAGGAACCTTGGCCAATGGGGGCGGTAGTATGTAGGTTACGGTCACAGGAAGGGAAGAGGAAACTGCATATTTGAATGCCGATGCGATGACCTGGCAGGAAGCAATTTGCCAAATTGCCGGCAGTAAATACATAATGTTCCACGGAATTCTGGCAAATCCATTCCCGATGAAACCCACCATGACGAAGGCTAGCACGAATCATTCCAACGCAAAGCTCTGTTTCATGGCCCTCCGTGTCAATATCCAAGACCCTACAGACAAAATCTGTGTCAGGCACGTCGGTTTGGGCAAACAAAGAGACATGTACTGTACCGGCGACGCATAACGATTTGTCGAGAACTGCGCTGCGGAAGCATAGTACATCAGGCCGGACACTAATTTGTGACCAATCAGCCAAAAGTGTGCGGCCAGCATGATCACAAATGGTGGACGGCGTGGGATTGTAGGGATCTGCTGTGTAAAGCATTTTCTGGTCCTGAACGGCGGGTGTTTCACACAAACCGCCCTCTGGAAGAAGATAGAAGGGTCGTAATATAGCATTTTCCGGCGGCCATTCAGCAGCATCATGCCAGTCATTGCTCCCACGCATGAAGAATCGGACACGTTGCGCAAACGGTTCGGTGTCTTTTCCTCTTATATGATGATCAAACCAACGTAACATCATGCCGCGCACTTCGTGGACGTCTCCACAGGCAGACGTGCTGCTATCGGCATCGTTTATTTTATTCTGTAAATGTTCGTCATGAGCCCAAGGCCCGATAATCAGTCGGACAGGTGCATGCGCCACCTTACGTGCTGCGCAGTAACTTTCAATGGTCCATTCTTTCGCAACATCCAACCAGCCGGTACCGAAAAGCATGGCTGCTCGAACTTGCGTAAAATCAATGGGCATGTGCATCTGCGCCCAATATTCCTTTGAACCAATACTTGCAACTGAGGCGCGGTATTGGTTCAGAAGCCCGATTTCCGGATACGCAGCAGCACGGCAGCGGCTTAGTGGAAGATCCAGCAGGAAATCAGTTAAGTGACGGGCATTTTCTTCAAGGGATGGCAGAAGGCGGGCACGGATCTCCTGGTTGGGCAGATATTTTTCCGGACAGGAAGTGAGCTGACCATAGGTCCAGAGAAGATGCTCCAAGTGGAGCACCTGTGGGCGCTGGGCACCGAAGGGATGCAGTGCAGGGCACATGAAAGGGCATATGGCTTTCAGTTCTTCGGGGGCCTGTGCGGCTGCAGCGGTTTGTACAAAACCAGGAAAGGATAAACCGAACATACCAATGCGGCCATCGCAGAAATCCTGTTGGGCAAGAAAATGGAGGACGTCTTCACCATCATTGAACTCTTTGTCACCGCCAAGGCCCAACTCACCTTGCGAATCTCCCGTGCCGCGGATATCCTGGGCGCAAACTGCGTAGCCATGATCTGTCCAATGGTCTATACTGCCGTATAGCGGGTTTTCAGGCAAGTGCTGTCGACCATAGGGGGTGCGAAAAAGAATCAGCGGCCACCGTCCCGATGTATCCGGTAAATAGAGATCGGTTGCAAGTTGGATGCCGTCCCGAAGTGGTACCATAAACGTGCGTTGAATATACACCATTTATCCTCCTTGCTGCTGGGGTGCGCGGCTCTTACGGTTCCACAGTGCGAAAGCGCCAGCGCCAAGGAAAAGTGGCAAGGTATACCAGGCGAAAGCAGCGCCATAGTCTGCATTACCGGTCATGTCCACAATGCTGCCACCGATGATGGGCGATGTACCTTGGCCAATATCTGACCCAATATAATAGGTGCTTGAGGCACTGCCGCGCCGGTGAGGCGGTACAGCTTTCAAACAGGCAGCCTGAATGGCGGGACGTGCCAGGGCAATACCAACCGTCTTGATGACCGATGCCGTCAAAAATGCAGCCAGCGTATGGGCGCGCCAGAGAATGAAAAAGCCGCCTATGATAAGTGCCAGTCCAGGATAAAGTGCAAAGGCAACCCCTTTTTTGTCGGCAAGCTTTCCCAGCACGAGGCGCGCAACGCATAGAACGACGGCGGAAACGGTAAAATACAAGCCAATATTGGCGATATGCTGCTGTGCCCCGTACAGGGAGATCAGGCTGGTCTCCAGTCCGTTGGCGGAGGCAATGGCTACATCGATAAAAGCATACAGAATACATTCCTTGGCAAAGATATCGCCAAGCCGTATATGCCGGATACCGGAGGAAGGCTGGCAGGGCATCTTGGGTAGAAGAAATACGAGTGCTGCGGCGGCCAATGCTATGAGAGACGAAAGGATGAAGTTGAGTTGATATTGTCCATCGCCGATAATGGCTATCCCTAGAGAGGGGCCTAGCGCTACACCAACGGATTGGACGATACCATAATAGCTTAGACCTTCAGTAATTCGGTTGGAGGGTACAAGACTGGGAATGACTGCCATGTTCACCGTGCTGCTGAAAGCAAACGCGGCGCCGTGAAGGAGACGCAAAGCCATTAATACTACAGGCGAGTCAGTAAACCCATAGAACAGGGTTGCAATTCCCATGCCAACGGTAGCAAGCATGAGCAAGTTCCTGTGCTCACAATGATCGTTGATATATCCGGTAAAGGGGCGTACAACCATGGAGGCAATGGAAAACGCGCCGGTTAGGGAACCGGCCAAAGCGACGCTCATTCCCATGCTTACGGCATATTGGGAAATAACCATTGCTACCATAGAATAGCTGATGGAAACAAAGAAGTTTACAAGAACAAGGAATAAGTAGTTAGCATTCCAGAGGCTTTTGGGGGCTTTCTGCATGGCGTTACTCCTTTACAGAGCCGATCAGAACACCCTTAACAAAAAACTTTTGCACAAAGGGATAAATGCACAGAATCGGCACCGTTGCAATAATAGTAATTGTGTACTTGACCAGGATCTGCAACGCCATAGCAGAAGCTTGGGCACCGCTCTCTAGGCTTTTTTGTGAGTTATTGATAAGAATTTCGCGGAGGAACATCTGAATGGGCCATTTGTTACGGTCTGTGATGTAAATGGAGGCAGTAAACCAAGAGTTCCACAGTGCAACAGCGACGAAAAGTGTAATTACAGCAATTGATGCCTTGGATAGTGGGATAACGATGTGCCACATGATGTGCAGATCATTGGCGCCGTCCAGCCGCGCAGACTCCTCCAGGGAGTCAGGGACGGATAGAAACGAGTTTTTTAGAATAATCATGTTGAACGTATTGAACGCGCTGGTGAGAAGAAGCGCCCAGCGGCTGTCAATCAGCCCAAGATCCACCACCAACAAGTAGTTCGGTATCATGCCGCCGTTAAATAACATGGTGAAGGCGAAAATCATGGACACAAATCCACGGGGAGCAAAACGCTTGCGGGAGAGCACATAAGCGGCAGAGATAGTCAGAACCAGGTTCAACAGCACGCCACCGAACACATAGATCAATGTGTTGCCGTAGCCTATCAGTACGTTTTTATAGGAGAGTACTGCACGGTATCCTTCAAAGGAAAAAGGAGCTACGGGCCAGAGCCGGAATCCGCCCTCTCGGGCAATCACCGTAGGATCAGAAAAGGAGCAGAACAGCACATGAATCATCGGAGCAACGCATGCAAAACCGATAAGGCACAGTAGAAACGCATTGATAAATACGAAAATCTTGCGAGAGGAGCTTTCTTTGATTTTCATAGACATATCTTCCACCACCTTTAGAACATACTGGTTTCAGTATAAACTTTGCTCAGCTTATTTACGCCGAGTACCAGAATCAGGCTGATTACCGAGTTGAATAAACCCACAGCAGTGCTGAAGCCGATTTTTTGCTTGATGATACCCATACGGTATACATAGGTGCTGATGATGTCTGCAGTAGAATAAGTGGATGGAGAATATAGTAACAGTACCTTCTCAAAGTTTACATTCATAATGGCGCCACAACGTAGGATCAACATGATGATAATTGTGGGCAAAAGGCCGGGAAACGTTACGTGAAAAAGCTGTCGCCATCGGCCTGCACCATCAATTCTCGCAGCTTCATACAGTTCCTCGCTGATACCGGAAAGGGCGGCAAGATAGACGATGCTGTTGAAGCCTACCGATTTCCATATTTCTGAAATGGTGAATATGCTACGGAAATATTGCGGTTGGGAGATATAACTCTGCGGTTTTCCACCGAATTGAACGGCCAAGGAGGAAATTACTCCGGAGGAGTCACAGAACTCTTTGATTAACCCGGCAGCTACGACCATGGAAATGAAATGCGGCATATAGCTCACCGTTTGAATTGTCCGCTTAAAACGGGTAGAACGAACTTCATTGAGCATTAACGCCAGCAAAATTGCAGCAGGGAAATTAAACAGGAGGTCCAATCCGCTTAGAGCCAGTGTATTTCCCAGTGTACGTCCAAAATACATGCCAGAAAAGAAGTCTGTAAAGTTTTCAAAGCCAATCCATTCGCTTCCCCAAATGCCACGAGTAAAGGAATAATCCTGGAAAGCGATAATAAGACCGCCCATGGGGATATAATTGAAAATCAATATGAATATGAGCGAAGGTAGAATCAGCCAATACAACAGCTTGTTTTGACGGTAATTCGCGAGTAGTTGCTTCATGCGCATAGCCAGCACTCCTCCTCAGAAATAGTTTGTAGATAACGTTCGTTGTATCTCAGACTATATAGTGGAGTGAAGAAAATGTAAATGCGTTTGTTTTGCATAAAGCATAGCCGATTTTTAAGGGCAAAATGAAGATGTTATGATTTTTTATCATCAGCGCGGTATTTTCCTGGTGTTACCCCTTCATACCGTTTGAAAATACGTATGAGTGTCTGGCTGCTGGAGTAGCCCACGCGCTGCGCGATTTCGCTGATCGTTGCGCCATCATTCTGGTCGATCATTTCCTTGGCTTTATTGACCCGGTATTGGTTGATGTAGTCCAGCACACCTATACCTTTGGCGCTTTTAAACTCCCGGGACAGGTAGGGCAGAGAAATCCCAAAATAATCAGCAACTTGCTGCACATTTAAATTGGGATCGAAATACTGTGCAGCAATATACTTTTCAATTTTTTGCAGTCTGGATTTCATCGTGTCGTTGCGCTCCGCTTGTAAACGTTGCAACTCCTCAATGATGTTGAAAATGACATCGGCAAGCTCTTGCATGGTTCGTGCTGAGAGCAGCTGATTCACTGGCTGACCAGACTCGCAGAATATGTTGTTCAGATCAGGCTCAATACTGCGAAGAGTGTTGAGCATCATATTCATAACACCAAACATGTGGCAGCGCAAGACGTTCATAGGCAGACCGTCATAGCTACGATAATATGCAATGATTTCATGGATCAGTACATTGCCGGCAGCATAATCTCCGGCAACCATTCGGCTGGTGAATTGCGGTTCTGCGTCAACAATGTCATACTCTTTCCAGGAAATTTGGCCAGAATCCATGGTATGGTCGTATAGTGCGATGGTTTTCTCGTTCTTGTATACAAAATCGGTATATTCGCGAGCTACTTGAGCATGCAGATAAGACTGATGAATGCCCTCTAGTCCCAGCAGGCCATCACCGATATACGCAGTCAGATCAGAAAGATGATTTTCAGCACAAAGTATTTGCTTGGAGATGGTGCGGGCAGCAAGTTGAGCACTATATTGGTCCATGCCCTGGACAAAGGATAGAAGAATTGTGAGCATTCCGCCGTGATACAATGCTACACTTTGACAACGTCCGACGCATGCCTTGGCATATTGAGTCTCCAGTAGCTGCAATAGTTCATTGCTATCATGCGGCTGATCGTCGCTTTCTTCCAGAATTATTGCGACAAACATGCTGCCATGCAGGCTATCAAGCAAAGCTTTCTGTTTTTCTGGGGAAATATAGCGCAAGTCGCCCGCCAGAATACTGCTAATAAGTCGTTGCTTCTCTTGGGATGCCAGACGATCAACCTCGCCAGCTAGACGCTTGCAGTTTTCCTGTAGTTCAAGAAAGCGGTGACCCATAGCTTGGAATTCGTCACTGCCATGCTTAACAGGCGCGGCGGCGACAGTTTGGTGCAATTGATGTACGGGACGATAATTATATCGGTTGAGGCTGTAGGCCACGCCAAGGCTGGCTATGATCGTCACAATTAACATATAGAGAAAAAGACTAGATTGGTTGTAGAGATCTGTCAACAATACGTCTTTGGGTACTTTCATTTGAATGGTAGCATTAAAATAGTTGGCGCGAACGCGACAGATTACGGCATCCTCTGTTTTCCAGGCGCCTAAATCGGTGTTATTTTGTACGGCTACTGGAAAAGCCGGTGTTGCTACAGGTGTGCCAAGAAAGCAATCTGCGGGAAGCTGTATTTCCAGCTGTGCCTGGAAGGTTTGCGCAGTATCTTCCAGCATGCTGGCAAAAGTGCTGTGGTTAAGTACCATGATGAGCGTCAACGTTGGCGAGTTATCCTCTAAGGAGGTGCTAATGGTCTTGAAAAGCAGAAGACGTTCTCCATCATCGGTGACATACAGGTCGTACTGATGCTGGGCAGCGGTTAGGGCATGAAAGTTTTCCACGGATAGGTGCAGGTTCTTCTCTATAATGCTGTCGTACTGATTTTCCTTTGTATAGATGTGGTCGAAGTTCACAAGGCATTTCAACTGTGGGCAGTGAATATAAATCTGCTGGATCAGTGGTTTATGGACAATATAGCTTTCAAGCGTATAGCCTATTTGATGAATATTATAATATTTGCTGGCAGTAAAGGGCAGGGTATAGCGGCGTAGAGAACGGATTACTGGCGAGATACTGATAGCGTCGCTGATTTCGAAAATGGTTTTCATCCGTTCGTCTGTCAAATCCGTTAATTGTTGCGCGGCTGAAAAGGCACTGGCTTGCAGCTTTTCTGTCAGTATGGATGCAGAATGCTGAAAGGTTACCGCGCTAAAGCAAAGCGGCAGTAGCAGTACCAAAAGATAGCAGATTAGCCACGTTCTGAAAACCCGCGACCTCCAGAAGTACCCATGCATGTATCGTAGCCTCCTTCCATCGCTGTGTATGAGCGCTGGGTCTAACATAAGATGCCTCATACATAGGTTCCACATTTATGGCGTCTATGGCTGATATTGTACCATAATGAGCATTTGCTGACAACGAGCGGCCTGATAGCTGCATCTCCCAGAAAATAAAGGATTGCGGAGTACATCAAAAAATGTTCATGGCCCATTTCTTTTTTCTTCATGGAAATAAATGGGAAAAATTGGCATGGACACAAAGAGGTTTTCAGGCTATATTTTGTATGCGCTGCTATCAAAACTTGTTTATTGACATAGAAAACATCCCCCTGGTACACTGGCCGCACAGAAACGGTAGTTGGGGCGACGTAAAACTGACTTCGGGAAAAACACTATGACAGCTGGATACGTTGCAGATCCAACGTGGATTGAACCAAATACGAAGGGAGTGTATACGAAACATGGCCAACGCGCTTGTACATGTCAATTTCCGCTCGGAGAAACTTTTGCTCAACGACGCGATGAATGTCATCCTTCCGGATGATCGGACCGAAGCGCCATGGAAGGTGCTGTACTTGCTTCATGGCGGTGGAGGGAATGAAAATGATTGGCTCCACAACACAAGGATACGGGCTTATGCGGATCAACATCAACTGGCTGTTGTCATGCCCCATGCAGGTTATAGCCGTTATTGCAATATGTACTGGGGGGCTGACTACTTTGATTTCCTAACCGAAGAGCTGCCGAGGATTATTCATACGCAATTTCCGTGCATCAGCCACAAGCGAGAAGACACATTGATTGCTGGCTTCTCTTTGGGAGGTAGCGGGGCAATTTCTTTGGGGATGCGCTGTCCCGAACAGTATGGAACCATTGGTGTGATCTCTGCAAGTAGCATTATCCCATTGGAACACCTGCGGCCTTTGTCTGCTGGTGGTCCTGCGGCGCCGGGGGGACCTGGAAAGATGAGCGTGAATATGGTGAACTTCGGGGTAGAAAACACCGACGACTTGGCTGGAAACCCTGAGCATGACGTATTGCTGAATGCGCGCAATATCATTGCAAAAGGAAAACCTGTGCCGCGGGTATTCCATGCAGTGGGGAGCGATGATCACGCCTATCCCGTGGGCTTGGGGCTCAAGGCCTTCTTTGAGGAATTCCCGGGGAATCCTTTCCGGTATGAATTCCATACCGAGCCAGGGGGACATAGTGACGATTTCCGTGACAAATGGATTCGGATTTTCCTTGATACCGTTCTGCAATAAGAAAGGAGGTTGAGTTGTATGGCTCTTTTCTGCATGGATATTCATTCTGAATGCCTTACACGCATGACATCGCTTCAAGTTATCCTGCCGGATATCAGTGATCAACGTCGCTTGGATAATGGCCTTTTGCCAGTGTTGTGGCTTCTTCATGGAGCCACGGACGATCAAAGCATGTGGCATCGATTTACCAGCCTAGAGCGCTATGCGCAAAGCCGCGGGATTGCAGTAGTTATGCCTGCTGTAGAAACAAGTTTTTATACCAATACGGATGGGGGTAGATATTTCGACTATGTGACCGAAGAATTGCCCAGAAAGCTGTGCAAGTATTTTCCGCTTTCACCTCTTCGGGAAGACAACTTCTTGGCTGGTATGTCCATGGGTGGGCATGGCACGATGAAGCTAGGCTTCTCAAAGCCGGAAAAGTACGCCATGCTGGGGATTTTCTCCTGCGCCAATTTTATTGACATGATTGGCGATATGATTCCGGGCGGCAAGCGTCATCCACTGAATTTTATTCGTTGGCAAGTTTTCGGTGTACAGGATGAAGTGGGAGATCTGTCGGTATGCCATGGAACAGAGAATGATAACCGCTACCTGGCACGTTTGGCTTCGGAAAGCGGCAAGCCACTTCCTAAGATTTTTGCCTGCTGCGGACGGCAGGATGGTTGCCATGACGATGAGATGGAAGACTTGGCATTGTTCCGTTCTTTCCCGAATCCCTTCGACGTTACATTCTATGACTGTGATGGTGTGCATAATTTCGAATTTTGGGATAAATGGTTGGCCGTGTTTATACAGCAATTGCCAATTCGCCAGCGCTCCCATGAGGTGCTTTCCTGATGAGCGGATGTGAGATGGTTTGCCAGTTTGACCATGGTATCCCTATGCGGGATGGCGTAGTCTTGCGTGGAGACTTATTTCGCCCCGCTGGACCGACACCTTGCCCGGTCCTGGTGTTGCGCACTGTTTTCCGTAAGGATTGGATGGGGCGCGGCTATGGACAGTATGATCCTTCCTTTTGGGTTCGACACGGATATGCGGTTTATATTCAGGATGTACGTGGGCTTGGCGCGTCGGAAGGGGAGTTTGATCGCTTTACGTCTGATGGCCCCGATGGATATGATACCATCGAAGCACTGGCAGCGTGTGATTGGTGTGATGGACAGGTTGGGATGATAGGCAGTTATTTTGCTGGCTATGCACAATTGATGGCAGCAGCGGAGCATCCGCCGCACCTCAAAGCAATTTGTCCGATGCAAACCAGTGTGAGCATCAATCGAGACTGCGATAATCGCGGATTTCTGTTCGCTTCCCATATAGGTTGGTGTACGAGCCGTTTAGTCAGCCGCCTGCGGGATGGCCGTTATCCGGAACAGGTGACGCGGAAGTATCTGCCCAGGATGCTGGATGTGTTGCATACCTATGTAGATTCCCAACTGCGTTCCATTCCTATTGGTGATATGCCGGTGTTGCGCGATTCGCCTTTTCCGATTCATCAGGATTACCGCCGCCATTTATTGGATGGTTTCGATGATTTCGAGCTACTCCACAAGGAAGGGCGGGATATGGATGTGGGGCGTATTCATACCCCTGCGCTGTACATCTGTGGCTGGCTTGACAGTTCCCGCACGCCGCTACTGGACCATTGTGCTGCACAGCTGGCAAAAGGAATTTCAAGTAAAGTATTGATTATACCTTGGGAGCCAGGCGAGGCACCGGCACGGGTGGACAGTCCCCTGGAAGATGGCGAAATGATCGTGGATCTCCAGGCGGAAATGCTTACATGGTTTGATGAACATCTGAAAGGCAAAGCAGCGACGAATTCATCCGCTATACGTTATTTTGATATTGTAACCAAATCCTGTGAGGCAATGGAGTCCTGGCCGCCGGAGCATGTAACTCCACGAACTTTCTGGCTGAATGAGCAAGGAACCCTGTCTGACAGGGAGCCTGAACATACAGGAAAGGATGTATATTTGCATGAACCGCTGCATCCGTTACCTTATTTCCCAGTGGGTCCCTGTGCGGCCCCATTGGACAGAAATGCCAAGACATTGTGCTATACCTCTGCGGCTGTTGATGCGGATTATCGCATTCTAGGTGACGGAAAAGCTACAGTCTTTCTTTCCTGTACTGCAGCGGATACAGATGTGATGATGAGCTTGGTAGATGTATCCCCAGATGGTCGATGCTTTATTATCTGCGACGGAGCCACCCGAGCACGATATCGTATGGACTGGATTTCCAGACCACTGACCCCCAATGAAATTTATACCGTTGAAGTGGAGCTGGGCCGTATATGTTATACGCTGCGCGCGGGACACCGCCTCCGGCTGGTCATAACTGGGAGCGCATTTCCCAAATATGACGTGAACCACGGTACAGGACAGCGACCGATACAGGATGCTCAAACTGTAACTTCCACTACAAATGTGTATTATGGTCCGTCGTACCCTTCGCGGCTTTGCCTCACGGTCAAAAGCATGAGTTGAAGAGGAGAGAGCCGCACCATTGCTTCCGAATTGGACTCCCACAAAGGCGAGTCGAAAAGAATAGAAAGGGGAATCGGTATGAAACGAATTGTTGCGTTGATCTTGACCCTGGTGCTAGTGATTACGTCAGCGGTTGCTTTGGGAGAGCAGGTGGGTCCCACGATTGCCGAACATGTAACTAGGGGAACAAAAATGGAACGGCTCACAGAGGAGCCGGTAACCTTGACCATGTGGATCGACATGACATCCCATGATGTGACTGATGTGGTAGGGGATTTCCAAAACATGGATATTCTTAAGGCCATTGAAGAAAAAACGGGCGTACGTATCGAACTGATTGTGCCTCCCGTAGGCGAAGCGGCTACCAACTTCTCACTCATGCTGACCAATCGGAAGTATCCTGATATCATCATCGGATTCGATAATATGTACAGCAGCGGCGGGGATGAAGCCATAGAAGAGGGGATCATCCTTGATCTCAAAGACCTGGTAGAACAATATATGCCCAACTACCAGGCTGCACGCACGGCCAGTGAGTACCGGATGTTAAATACCATTACCGACGAAGGAACCATGCCATACATTTGCACATTGTCTTACCAGGATCAGAGCAGCATTACCTATGGTGGTCCGATTATTCGTCAGGACGTGCTGGATAAGTTGGGCCTGGACATGCCTGTGACGTTCGACGATTGGCATGAATATTTGACCCGAGCAAAGGATGAACTGGGGATGACCCGTGGCTTGGGATTGGCTAACACGGGGATTAGCAAGTATAATGCGTTTAATGCTGCATTTGATTTTGGCATGAGCGATCCGGCACAGGGCGGCGTATTCTATGTAAAAGATGGCGTTGTACAATATGGTCCCCTGTCCGAGGGATACAAAGAGTATGTTACTCTGATGGCGCAATGGTACAGCGAAGGGCTCATTGATCCTGACTTTACTTCTACCATTACTTTTGACGACGGCGTAGCCATGATGAGCGGCAATTTGTGCAGCGCGACCAGCGAGCATAGCGGCGTTCTTGATTATGTAAATAGCTTGGGTGTTGCTATTGATCCTGATTTCAAATTTGTTGCTGCACCTACGCCGGTGCTAAACGAGGGTGACCAGCTCCATTATGGCTATATCCACGGCGGAGCGCCCATAACCAAGTCTGCTGCTATTTCCACAAGTTGCGAGGACCCGGTGCTGGCTGCTCGTCTGCTGGATCAGCTGTTTACAGATGAAGGCTTCCTGCTTTGCAACTATGGTACCGAAGGAAAAACCTATGAGATTGTGGATGGCGTTCCGGTGTTTACTGATCTGGTAACACACAACGATAAAGGAACCCCCACGCACATGATGACTGCCTATGCTGCGCCTATCTCCTGGCCTTTTGTATCTGTGTATGGCCGAGAAGATACGGATGCCTTGGCTGCATATAGTGAAATTTGGGATTCAAACAACGATTACAGCTATAGCTTCCCTAGTGGTGTGACGCTGAATGCCGAGGAAAAAGAAATCTATGCAGATTATTATGGTGATATTGAGAGTTACGTTCAGGAAATGACCGTGAAATTCATCATGGGGCTTGAATCGATTGATCAGTATGATAACTTTGTTCAGGTTTTGAAGGATCAAGGCATTGAAGAAGTTATGTCAGCTTATCAAACGGCATATGATCGTTACATGAGCCGCTGATCCCTGAAATGTAAAGTTGAGCACTATCAGCAGACCGCTGGCAAAACCTGTTCATCAGGCCGCGCCAGCGGTCTTTCATGTAATGGAAGAACAAGATGCAAGGATGCTCCGTCGTGGATATGAGCCGTGCGCTTCATATAAGGATGCTGATTTCCCATACTATACGTCTTTATTCTGCACGGTTAGATCGCAAAAAAGGTCATCACAGGGAGAATCATCACTGGCCCATGCAAACACGGGACACTTCTCTGTTTGCATCATTGCGCCGCTGTCAACGCATGGAATGTTTCATCGGAACAAGAGGGACGTCAACGTATGTGATGAAATGGACACTTGTGCCAGGGTACGGATCATCTCCCAGGGTACATTTTGTGGACGAAAGCATATAGGATGCCTTGTCCATCACTGACCAGTCAGTGGGAAGCTATCGTTTATAAAAACGAAGCTGCATTTTGGGCTGTTACAGCGATGGATTGCAGTATTACGGCTGTGTACCGGACAGAACGGAGAAGTCACCTTCGAAGACCGCAACGGAAAAAACTCCTCTGTAAAAGCCTGGACGGTTATCTGCGACGTATCTGACAGGGAAAGCCGAGAAAATAACGTGAACAGCATCGGGCAGATAACCTTCAACTTCTTGCAAAACATTATCATAACCTCCTGCTCATGGAACGGCCAGTCCCTTTTCCAGGGGATTCAAATTATCGGCACGCTCTTGCTTTCCGTTGCTTCCACGGGCTGGAAAAGCACATCCCGCACTGACTCTAGCAAAAGTGATTCCAGCAGCGTCTGGAGATCCAATCATGTGCCGGCTCTTTCTTTGTAGAAAAGCACCGGCATCCGGTCGTGAATAAACGTATTTCCTCCGCGGGGGACTGGGTCATGACGGAGAACTCGCCTCGCCCGCCGGCGATGCGGTAAAATGCTGGCCATGTGCCATGTACATCAGCCCACTCTGTCGGGGACGGATGGCATACTTTACCTTGCCGCTGTCGTTGCGCTCCCACTCAACAAAGTTGCTGGCGGGAATCAGGCAACGCCGTTGCCGCATGCCGTCTCGAAACAGTGCCCTGACCGCGGCGGTTTCGCTGTGGGTGTTAATGACTTGCTTGCTGTTGGACAGAAGGTAGCTCCAGCACATGGAGAAGGGCGTGGGCACATACTGCGGCTGTTGGCAATGACCGGAACCATGTCTGCCTGAAAAATTTCGCTCGTCTTGAACGGCTCGCCATGGCGCTGCAGGATAGCCATGATTTCCTGCCAACCTTTTTCCTTCTCCTCGCGAGTGATAAAATATTTGCCGCACATTTTCTCTGAATTCTTTTCGGTAAAGGCTTATTCCTCCGGCCGCTTGACCAGCGGCAGAAATGCCGCCTGGATCCGCCACAGACAACACGGGAGGCATGGCAAGAATTTTGCTTCGCCATGTGCGATCTGAGCAAAAGAACTGGATGGAAATAGGCAAATTTGACGGTGAGACTGTATGTATTTGCGACGGGTCAAATGAAAGCAAACCTGTCATAAAAGGCACCTACTTGCAAATCACGCTGACAAATGGAAAAAGATTTTTGGCTCTCTGTAACGTTGAAAGAGTATGAGGATCCGATGCAAAAAAAGATTCGCAAAATGTAGGTTTGTCAAACATATTGGACAGTAAAGGAAGAGAGGACATCTCTGGGAGC
>OLRD01000427.1_pt1 | contig 35608 bp, 35 predicted proteins | sample 1672051 | NCBI WGS metagenome assembly OLRD01 (sample SAMEA3136640, study PRJEB25190) | human gut metagenome | biome: human gut; feature: human-associated habitat; material: faeces | place: Austria | collected 2013 | reverse complement strand
AAATTATGGATTTTCTGCGCGGCGCGAGCCGGAAAGGATGCACCAAACAAAGAAATAAGCTTTCTGAAAACGGATATTGTGGCTGGTGCGAAGCCAGAATAAATGGAAAAGAAAGAATCTGCAAACAATGCAATAAGACATTCTTGGCTCATGACAGAAAGCAAATTTGTTATGAATGCAGAGAAAGACTAGAAAAAGAGAAAGAAGAAGCTAAAAAGCGAAGAAAATCTGAAAAACGAGATCCTGAAAACTGCACTTGTCCAGTATGCAGTAGAGTATTCGACAATATAGCAGGCCTTCATTGTCATCTTCCAACTCATGATGACAACTATCAGAAGAGACAGTTTTCAGAAGAGACTAGAAAAAAGATGTCTGCTTCTGCAAAAGGCAAGAAGCATGGTCCATTATCTCAGTCTCAAAGAGATGCAATAATTCTAAGCAATAAGACTAGATTAGTTTCAGAAGAGACTAAAGAAAAGATTCGACAAAAGGCTATTGGGCGATCACTGTCTGAGTCTACAAAAGAAAAGCTTAGGATTGCTAGCACTGGAAGAATTAAGACAGAAGAAGAAAGAATCAAACTTTCAAAAGCTCATAAAGGGAAAGTTGTTTCGAAAGAAACTAGACAAAAGCTGTCTATCGCTGCTAGAAAAAGAATGCTAGATCCAGAAAAGCGAAAAAATGCTTTTGGAATGGCAAATTTGACTTTTGAAGAACGAAGCGCAAGAGTCAAAAAAGCAAAGAGACATGGATGGACAGAAGAAGCAAAGAAATTCTGTGACAATAAAGACTATGCTATCCAGATTTTAGATTCTTTTGACGAGCGTCCTACATACGCAGATGTCTGCGATAAATTGGGGTGTTTTACACAACAAGTTGAAGTGGCAATCAGAAACTTTGGCTTGCAAGACAGAGTCAAGATTGGAGGTGGCACTTCGAATATTGAAAAAGAACTTTTTGATTTTGTAAAAAGCTTAAACGACAAGGCTATAAAGAACGACAGAAAGACATTGAATGGAATTGAATTAGACATCTATATTCCAGATAAGAATCTAGCTATAGAATTGAATGGAATGTATTGGCATAATGAAGATTTTAGAAATAGTCAGTACCATTTGAATAAGACAATGCTATGCCAAGACAGAGGCATAAGACTAATACATGTCTTTGAATGGGAATGGAATTGGAAAAAAGACATAGTAAAGTCTATGATAATGTCTGCAATGGGAATGTCAATGCGAATCTATGCTCGTCAATGCACTGTCAAAGAAATCGATTCTAAAATATCAGCAGATTTCTTAGACAAGAATCACATACAAGGGAATGTCAATGCATCTAAACGTTTAGGGCTTTATCATGACAATTGTTTAGTAGCTGTAATGACTTTTGGAAAGCCCAGATTTAAAGCATATGATGGAATTGAAATGCTTAGATATGCTGTAAAGCAAGGCTTGTCTATTGCAGGAGGAATGTCTAAATTGCTAAGTCATGCAATGCGACTATGGCGTTTCAATAAAGTCTTGTCATATTGTAATATCAGCAAATTTACTGGCAAATCATATGAAGCAATAGGCTTCAAAATGATACGACAAACTCCACCAAACTACTGGTGGTGCAATAGTGGCACTTGTGACATTCTGACTAGATATCAGACTCAAATGAAAGATGAAGTCAACATAATGAAAGACAAGGGGTACAGAAGAGTCTGGGATTGTGGCTCTAAAGTCTACGAACTAACTGTATAATATCATATTCAAATTCAAATAGTAAAATATTGCTACAGAAAACACAATGCGCAGTCTACTGTTTTGATACTATGATAATAGGTCTAATATAATCGGACCAATCTAGATTGGATAATGACAATGACAGAAAAACTGTTTCCATTAAGTGGAAAAGCTACTACTCTTGGCAAGATCAGCAACAAGATCGCAGAGATAGAGCAGATCATCAAAGACGATTCGTCTCGTGACGAATTTGACTTCTCTAAACTGACAAGCAAACAAATCGCAGATCTGAAGTCTGCACTTGGCATCAAGTAAGCGAGAAAGAGGCAATATGGTCTACAAAAGCAAAAGACGTGCTTCAGAAGAACAGACTTCTGGCGCATTCACTCCAAACTACAAGTACCCGACATTCCATACTGGCGGTTCTAAGAACAATCACTTCGTACAGATCGGTGAAGCTCTAAAAGACATCGATCATCGTCTTGGTGCAACTGGTGATGCCAAAGTCAAGGTCGACAACATCGTAGACGCTACAGACCTTGGCAAGGACATTCTGCTATCTGCTGACACTCAAGATGTTCGTGACATTCTTGAAGTCCAGACAGTAGCTGAGACTAAGACTGCTATCGATGCTGCAGTGACTGCTGAAGCTAACACTCGTACAGCTGAAGATGCAAGGCTTCAGACAGCTATCAACACCGAGACTGCTGCTCGCACAGCTGCAGATACAGCTCTTCAGACCAAGATCGAAGAAGAGACTGCTGCTCGTACTGAAGCAGATGCCGCTCTTCAGACCAAGATCAACAACGAAGCTAAAGCTCGTGAAGCTGCTGTGACTGCTGAAGCTGATGCTAGAACTAAAGCTGACGACAAGCTTACTGCAGATCTTGCTGCAGAAGTTGCAAATCGCACTAAGGCTGTTGCTGATGAACAGAACGCTCGTGAGATTGCAGATCAAACAGAAGCTGCTACTCGTGAAAAGCAAGATGCTGCTATCACTGCTGCTATCAACACAGAAATTCTTGATCGCAAGAATGCAAATGCTGCTCTTCAGACAGCTATCGACAATGAAGCTAAGACTCGTAAGGCTGCAGATGACAAGCTGACAGCAGACCTTGCCAAGGAAGTCTCTGATCGTACTGATGCAGTCAGAACTGAAGAAGAGGCAAGAACAGCTGCTGATGCTAAGCTGACATCTGATCTTGCTGCTGAAGTGACAGCTCGTACAGAAGCTGATGCTACTGAGACTGCTGCTCGTACTGCTGCAGACAAAACTCTGACTGACAATCTCGCTAAAGAAGTTTCAGATCGCGAAGCTGCTGTATCTCAAGAAGCTACTGCTCGTGCAGACGGCGATGCAAATCTGCAGACAGCTATCAACACTGAGAAAGCTGATCGTACTGCTGCTATCAAGACTGTTTCCGATGCTGTCGCTAAAGAGACTGCAGATCGCACTGCTGCTGTGACTGCGGAAAGCACTGCTCGTGTTGAAGCTGATCGTACTCTTCAGAACAACATCGATGCAGAAAAGGCTGCTCGTACTGAAGCTGACACGACTCTTCAGAACAACATCGATCTGAAGGCTGACAAGACTGCTCTTCCGACTAAAGTCTCTGAACTTCAGAATGATTCTGACTTCCAGTCTGGTGCTCAGGTTGACGCTAAGATCGCCGAAGCTACTACTACAGTCTACAACTACAAGGGTGCTGTCAATACTCCAGACGATCTTCCTGCTGGTTCTAAGCAGAATCCGAACAAAGTCGGTGACACTTACAACGACAAGTCTACTGGCATGAATTATGTCTGGGATGGCAAAGCATGGGATGCTCTTGGAGCTGTCACTACTCTTGCTACTCTTGGCGTTACAGCTACTGCTGAAGAACTGAACTACACTAAGGGCGTCACTTCTGCTATCCAGACTCAGATCGATTCTAAGCTTGCCGCTGATGCTAACGCAGTATCTGCCGCTAAGCTTAAGACAGCTAGAAACATCGCTCTGAATGGCGATGTCACTGGTGCAGTTGCATTCGACGGTTCTGCCGATGTCGCAATCAATGCAGTCATTGCATCTGAATCTGTCGAGCCAGCTATGCTTCTTGCTACTACAGAAGAAGAGAAAGCTGCTTTCAGAACTGCTATCGCTGCTGCCTCTGCTGCAGATCTTGCTACTGAGACGACTGCTCGCGAAGCTACTGATGCTGCTGTAGCTAAGGAGACTCGAGATCGTACTGCTGCTGTCAAGACAGTATCTGATGCAATCGCCAAAGAGACAGAAGATCGTGAGAATTCTGTAGCCACTCTTAATGCATCTATCGACACTAAACTTGCTATTGCAGACAAGCCTACTGCAGACACTCTGTCTGGTGCTACCGATACAGGCAAAGCTGTTCTGAAAGCTGCAGATGCAGGAGCTGCTCGTACTGCTATCGGTGCTGGCACTTCATCATTCTCTGGCTCTTGGAACGATCTTACTGACAAGCCTGCACTGCTCAAGGGTGACAAGGGCGAGCAGGGCGATCCAGGCGTTGCTGGTCCGACTGGTCCTGCTGCTGGCTTCGGTGTTCCGACTGTCACAGTCGACAACACTGTCGGTACTCCTTCTGCTACGGTGACTGCTGAAGGCGAAGATACTGCAAAGATCTTCAATTTTGCATTCACTGGCATCAAGGGCGAAAAGGGTGACAGAGGTGAAGCAGGTCCTGCTGGTGCTAAGGGCGAACCTGGTGAACGTGGTCCTCAGGGCATCCAGGGCCCTCAGGGTGAGCCTGGTGCAGAATACGTGCTTCCTGCTGCAACTAAGAATGCTCTTGGTGGCGTCAAGCTCATTGAGCTTGGCAATGCAGTCGACATACAGCCAGCACATCCTGCTCTTCCAGAAGGTGCCACTGTAGATGCTGCTGCATTCAATTCTCTAGTCGCAGACTACAACAAGCTGCGTACTGCGTTCGACGATCTCATCGATGGCATGGTTGTTGCAGGCATTTGCACTCGTCCATGATATAGACAGAAAATTACGACGTTGTTCTCTGTGATTACGAAAATGCATAGGTTATTAATTATCCATACAACATATCGGAAATTCACAGAGAACAACGTCGTCATTCCTGGAACATACCAGGAACTACTATAGGAAAGAAAATGAACATGGTCATTAGCAATGACAGATTCTGGTACAAGACCAAGAATCTGGCTCTACCATTGTACAGACCACGTGAACAGGCAGATCTTACAGCGCAGTACAATACTGCTATGTGGAAGCTTGACAAGTATCTGTCAAGCTATTCGTCTATTGTTTTCGGTTCTGGTGCTCCAACTGGTGAAGCTAAGATCGGACAGCTGTATGTAGACACTGACACGATGGTCTTGTATGTGTATGCAGACAAGAACAATGTCATCAAGTGGTACCCCCTAACAAATGAGAATGCAGATTCTACAAGACCGTCTATGTGGTTTTCTGGCGCATCTGCACCTCAAGCCGATGGAGACTGGCAGAAGCAAGACTTCTATCTTGACAGTTCTACTGGAGATGTGTATGTCTATACTGGCAAGCCTTCTGCAGATCTGAAAGTCGTAATAGACAAAGACAATCTTGCTACGCTTCATGATGGTGAAGTCGTCATTGGCAAGAACTGGTTCAGAACTCAGGGCAAAGCTTCATATCAGTACGATACGAACAAGACTGAGTTTCCTGGTGTTCCAAGCAAACAGCAGCCAGTGACTCTGCCAATAGATGTCTATGTGACGCCCTTCAAGTTTGAAGACGATTTTGGAATGACAGACTACGATCTATATTACAGTCTGTCTGGCTCCAATTTCGATTCTGGTCGTCATTTCGAACATCATCTTGCAGGAGACAACAGTTTCGAATCTGTAGCAGAAGTCCCAATCTCTATAGTATCGACATACGATTCTTGTTTGTTCTCTATCACATTCAATGACAGTCCGACGACTTATATAGACGACAAAACTGTCAAGACAGTAGAATTCACTACTTACGGTCTGTATTCTGCTTCCGACTATCAGAAGATGCAGCTAGCAGGTGTCAAGTACTTCGACGCTTCTGGAATAGTCGTGCAAGCTAGTCCATGGATGCTTGTCACTAACATCACAGGTCCTCAGGGTCCCAAGGGTGATGCTGGTCCTCAAGGCATTCAGGGTCCGAAAGGTAACCCTGGTCCGACTATTGGTCTGCCAGTATTTGCTGTCAATGCTGTAAGTGATACGACAAGTCTTAATGGAGACAGTATTGTAAAGCCATGCATTCTGATTCTTCCGTATTCTACACCTCCAGCAATCTACTATTCAATTTAGTATGACAAAGTAAACAATTACGAAAGGAAATGAAATGACTGCTACTTGGGTTGTAAAAGGCAATCTTAAGGGTCCAAAGGGCGACAAGGGTGAGACTGGCAAGTCTGTACGCAGTTCTAATATCGACATCAAGTCTAATGCAACTGTACCTCTGGCCAACATCAAGCCGAATACGAATGTCGCTGTCGGAGACACTATCTTCGATGTCAATGGTGAAGTGTTCACTGTGACTGCTGTCACTGAGACTGGCGCAACAGTCGGTACTGCACTGTCTGGCGTGTCTATGAAGGGTCCAAAGGGTGACAGAGGTGAGACAGGTCCTCAGGGCGTACAGGGCGTCAGAGGCGAGACTGGTGAACGTGGTCCTCAGGGCGTACAGGGCGTCAGAGGCGAAGCTGGTCCTGCCGGTGCCAAGGGTGCTCCTGGCACTCGCGGCTCTAAGTGGTCTGTAGGCGCTGGTGCTCCAACAACTACTGATGCTATTGCTGGTGACCAGTATCTAGACACTGCTACTGGTAACGTATATACGTTCGCCTGATCTGAAATTGGCTAGACGCTAGCAAAAAAAGACAGCTAGCATCTAGCCTTTCATACTATTAGAAAAGAGCATTGACATGGCGTGGACTAAGAAGACTAACATCAAAGGCCCCAAGGGTGATGATGGCATCAGAGGAACTAAGATCTTTTCTGGTGCTGCCGCTCCTACAGATTCTGACAAAGCAAACAAGATCGATGGCGACAAGTGGATAGACTTGTCTACTATGGATCTATATGAGCTTGTCGACAATAGCAAGTAATTGACGATTTATGACGTTATTCTCTGTGATTATGAAAATGCATAGACATATAATTATCCATATATGATATGAAAATGTCACAGAGATAAACGTCGTAACTTCTAGAATACTCTAGAAACCAATCTAACAATAGAAATAGACTGGAATCAGCAGAATTGTACTGGAAAGTCATAGATGAAGCTCCTGCAGAACAAGCAGACACTAAGCTTCAAGCTTACAGATGGGATCCGTTCTCTCAGCCGATCATGTATCGACCAGATGCTAATGGCTGCATTGAAGAACGAATCATGGCTGCTGAAGAACGTTCTGATCCGACGACATTTCGAGTAGAGTCTAGAGCGCAGTTCGTAGAAGGCATCAACACATACTTCGAACATGATGCAGTTGAGAACGTCTTCAAGCCATTCTGGAATGACAGAGTCTTGACAGAAGAAAGTGCTGGACGTGTAGCTTACGACTACAAGATACATTGCGATCCAGCTCTTGTCAACGACATGTTCTCAGTGATGGTAGCGCATGCAGAAGATGCACCAGAAGATGACAGCTTTGGCATCAGATACAAGCATCTTGTCATAGACTACTATACAGTCTACAAGCCTCAAGACTTTGCAGACGGTCACATACAGTATGAAGCTGTCCTTGCTGACATAGAAAGACTGATGACAGCATTCAGACCGACTTCAGTCACTTGCGACCAGTTCAATTCTGCATTCATAGTCCAGACTTTGCAGAAGTATGCTGCAAATCATGGCATGAGCTGTCAAGTATACGAAGAGACAGCTACTGGTGCTAAGAACTTCAAAATGTATGAGAATCTGAAGTTCAGCATCAATACTGGTCTTGTCCATTCATACTATGACTCTATGAATAAGAACGAGAACTGGCGATGCTTGCTTCAAGCTATGCTAGAACAAGTCCAGTTAGTCAATGGTAGAGTAGACAAGCCTAGATCGAAAGAGTTCGGACATCTCGATCTTGTAGACTGTGTAGCTGTACTTTGCATGCAATTGCTTGGAGACCAGTCGTCTATGAGACGAGAACTACTGAACAGTGCATTCATAGACAACAGTTCTGTATTGCAAGAACGATTCCAGTCTGCTAGACTTTCTAACTGGCAGAACATGAACAGCCCTATGTCAGGGTTTGGAAGGAGATACTGATGCCAGACAAACTGATAACGCCACTGACAGGCAACTACAAGTCTGTCTACACTAGCCCAGAAGACTACTACAACAAGAACATGGAACTGCTGAAAGCTGGTCTGTACCAGCCAAAGGAGATTCGTTCTGACTGCATGCCATACTTTGACTGGATGCCATTCACTTCATTGCTGTCTTACAACAATGATCCATTGCAGCTAATATCTGCTATCGCTAAATGGGCACAACAGACAGACAGTGTTGCAAACAAGATGCAGTACGGCATCATACCGACAGACTACTTCTATGAGACTCTGCCTGACGGTCATACATACAGATTCAGAATAGCTGACAAGAACCATTACATGACGCAGTCTTTCAATAAGACTCACTATACAGTAATTGCAGATGAACTGTGGAACAAGCGTGCAATATTCAACGATAGCAGTTCTAAAGGTAACGACTATTCTGTTTCTGATCTTCGCAAAGTCTATCAGACAGAAATTCTGGGCCAGTTCACTGCAGAACAGCAAGCTTCTATGATTGTAGTACCAGTATCTAGCTACAAGAAAGATGGTACTGCAGTACAGATTGCTGACAAGATCTATCCGATGTCTAATTTTGAGATGTCTGGACAAAAAATATATTCGAATGAAAAAGAAATCTTGCCTGGTGGTTCATTATCACCTAATTGGCATTTTGGCTACATGTATAGCAAGATGACTGATGGTGTCCAGACTAGAAAAAAAAGTTCATTTAATGTAATGGTGAATGGATCTGAAGATTGCTGTGGTGCTGGGTATTGGCTTCGTGCTGCTATGGCTTCGAGCGGCACTTCTGCATGCTATGTCTTGAATACTGGCTATATATCCAGTCATTTAGTATCGAACGATGTCTCCATATCGGCCTCTTTCTGCTTCAATCTCGGCTGAAAGCCGAGAATTCTGTTTCGAAGAAATAGCATAGTGGTCCCATGGAAATGGGACCACTGCTGATATAGAAAGTTCAGAAAAGCAGTTCTGACTTGTCAAAAATGGCATCGTGACAGACAGAAACGATTTCTTGATCGGCAGGTCTTGGCTGAAATCTAACAAGAAATACGACTGCTATAATTCTTTGAAATCTGTCGAACAAGAATTCAAGACTCTTGTCGACAACACTTGATCAGAAAGGAAACAAAGATGGCTGAACATACTATAGAATGGACTAAAGACAGTCTCTATGAAGATACTTGGTACGCTCATAGAGATGACTGGGATCCGCAAGATGAGACTAAATACTATGGCATTACAGATCGCAAGTACAGAAAGAACAACTGGCCTCTAGAAGACCCATTCTGGAATGCAATCATAAAGAAGAACCAGAATGCTTCTAGCATTCAGACTGCATCTGAAAAAGATGAGCTAGTAAAAGAGTTTGATTCTGTCGAAGAAGCTAAGGCTTTCGTAGAGCAAGAACTGCTTGCTAGATAGAAATCTGTCATATTCATCTCTGTGTCAATAGGCATGTAGATGTGTCATTGACACAGAGACGTCAAAAAATGTTCTAGATCATATGAAAGGAAAATATCATGGCATGGACTAAGACTGCTAACATCAAAGGTGAGCAAGGGGGGGGCAGGTACTAGAAGTACTGAAATTTTCTTCAACAATTCTAGCAACGAACTAGATGGCGATTTGAAGATAGCCCCTGATGGTACATTGTATGTATGCAAATTGAACCTGTATCCGCGTATCACAGGCCTGCCTAAAACGTTGGGTGCCAACCCGGGGATTACGGTCACGGAAACGACACCGGGCACGTACCATTTCAAAGGCTCCACCACGACAGGGGCCAACTCGTGGAGTAAATTGATCAGTAGGGTGCATGTGGATGCGGGGACGTACACGATGGACGCCACGGACTGGCCGCTGGGCAGCAATTCATGGCTGATGGGCATTCAAGCTACGCTCTGGCCGGACGACGGGGGCAAATCTATCACGTTCGGCCCCAACCATTACGGGCCTAAAACCCTGCCGGCCGGAAGGTTCGACACGAACATCTTCGTCAACACCACGGGCGAAGTAGATAAGACGTTCACTCCCCGTCTGTACAAGATCGACTGATTTTGACCCACACCCCAGATCTGCTTATTAGCTTATGAACAGCAAGCTATCTAATTTTGATACTAGCAATGTTGTTAGCATGCTGTGAATGTCAAATGTCTACGTTCTAAGCTTGTACTAGACTGCTAGCATTGGAACGTAGACAAAGTGACAGAATGTTGTGATTTCAGCAGTTGTGCTCCAAAAGTCATTCCACCAGTCTGGAAGAACTAACAAAAAGTTCTTGATTTAAGAGACTAGCCTTGAATCAATTTGTTTTACTTTGGAACAAAAATGGTTTATAATTAACATAAATAGCAAAATATGAAAGCGGCTGCTTATGATTGACGTTCTCGAATCAAATCTAGAAGATTCTGAAAGACTATTTTTGTCTGAACAAGAAGCTAGACACATTCTAGCTGCAATCAAGACATTTCAGCATCTTAGGCAAGAACTCAAAGAAGTTCCAGATCTGAAAAGGCAACTGAACAGCTCTAGAGATCTTTCTAAGTTTGAACGTATTCAGACTACAAACAGAATCTCTAGGGCTGAACGCATATCTTTTCCTGTCAACGAGATAGTCGATGCTTCTATAAAAGACAAAAAGATTTCTGTTTCAATCAGATTGCAAGACAAATTTGTAGAATTCGAATATGAAGATGGTTTTGCAAATGCAAGCTTGCTTGATGACGATAAAGTCTTAGAAAGCTTCATCTTCAAGTCAGACTTCTCTCTTCAGTCTCGCAAGAACTTCGTACATGATACGATGTATTCGTTGCACAATCTTATGAAAGACGAATGTGATTTTGTGCTCGATAGAGAGAAAAGCTTCTGTCTTCTGCTTACTATACTGACATCTGAATCGATAGAAGATCTAGAAAAGCATACTGTAAGTGCAAATACTGACAGACTTTATGCAGCTGTCAAGACAATCTTTCGATAGATAGAATGAAGGCGTTCTATGAAATCTGCTGCATCATCTAACCACTCATCTACATCGTCTGCCCAATATGCATCAAGAATAGACGAATATTTGAATTTCTTCTGTTCTGATGCTTCAAGCAAAACTTCAAAACGATACTTGCATCCGTCAATTGCTTGCAAGCTTTGTGCTAACAGTCTTACATCTTGCTCTACTTTAGAAGTGAACTGATCGACTTCTTCAGCGCTATACCATTTCTTGAACAATAGCCAAGATACAGGGCATGAAAAAGTCACATCATCAATCTGCTTTGGTGTAATCAGTTTACTGATATTTGTCACAGAATCTCCTTGATTTACTTATCAACCAATTAAATATATTATATACCATTCAAGAAAGAATGTAAAATGGAATTCAGTAAAGACTTGAACGCATGGATAGCTTCAACTCTATTAGGCTGTCATTGCCCAGTATGCGACAACAAACTGAAGCTTGGCTATCAGAAATGCACTTGCAATCAACTGCTCAATGTCGAAAAGATAGAGAAAGACAGCATTCCAGTCTATCTTGTGACTCAAGAACAAGATGAGATTGCAGACTTAGTGCAGTCGATAGAACGAAGAAATGGACTGATCGATGTCCAAAACACTTTGGTCTGAACTGAAACGAACAATACGAAAGGCTATAAAGAGCATGATCGACTACAAGAACATCATTCCAGAATCTGAACTTCTGCATCCTGGAGATGAGATTCCAGACAACAAGTTCATCTATCTCATCAACAACTCTAACAGCAACAAGAAGCTTGTCGTAAATGGCATCAAGACTGTCTTGACAGCTCCTGGTTCTGAAGGCTCTGTGCAAGCTGTCAATACTGAAGTCTTGACAAATCCTGTAGTAGTAGCCTTGTGGGCTAGAGATGAGATTCTTGTCACTGCTTCTCAGAAAGTTCAGCAGCAAGCAATCGCTAACATAACTGCTAAGCAGCAGAAAGAGCAAGCTAAACTTGAAAGCTTGAAGTCTAAAGTCGTAGAAAAGAAAGCTGGCACAAATCTTGCAGAAGGAAAAGATGTCAGTTACAAAGCTAGAAGCTTGTCTAATGCAGACATGCGAACTGAAAAACCTGCAATCTCTGTCACTTCTAATTCTGAGCTGATCTGATGGCAGTATTCCCGAATCCATTCAGAAGAAGATCAGACAGAGACAACTTAAGCAAGTCGTCTGTCTTGCAAGAATCTAAGAAGACTGCTTCTACTTCTGTCGACATCGCAATACGTCCAAAAGAAGAAGAGTTCACATATCTCAAAGAGTCTGGCAACTTCTATGATATAGACAATCCTCAAGACCTATCTAATCTGAGAGAGAAGATTCGCAGATATTCGATCTACAATGACACTCTGTCTACAGTCATAACTCTTACATCTATGTTCGTATCTATGGGACCGACTATAGTATGCGAAGATGAAGAGAATCAGGCTAAGCTGCAGACTATGTTCGAATCTATGAATTTCGAAACATTCCTGCAAGACTTTGTCAGAGAGTATCTGATATCTGGAGAAGTGACGTCTTTCGCTACTTGGGATGACGATGCAAAACGATTCACTGAAGAACAGATACTGAACCCAGACCAGATTGAGATTCAGCCGTCTGTCTTCAAAGACGATGACCATATCGTAATAGGTGTTCCTGAAGCGATTCAAAACGTCTTTGAAGACGAAGACAACCCTGAACATGCAGCTGCAATAGACAATCTTCGTGACATCTACAATGGCTACAAGTCTGGCAAGGGCTTCAGAGTTGATTCTGACAAGATCATCAGAGTCGTCAACAAAGCTAGACCATGGGACTTGTATGGCGTTCCGATCTTCGCTCCAGCTTTGTCTGCACTTGTTCAAGAAGAAAGCCTTGATGCAGCTCTGTTTGAACAACTGACTACACTGATTACACCAACTATCATTGGAACTGTCGGCTTGAAAGCCGGCGAACTTGGACAGGGGCAGCCTGCATGGATACCGAATCAGGGAGAGCTTGATTCGATCAAAGAATCGTACAGGCAGATGATGATGGCTAAGTTCCGTCTTGGTCTGTTCAATATTGGTGTAGACTTCAAGAATGCTTTTGCTAGCGCTCAAGTACCGAATCTTGACAGAGACTACGCTAGATGCGAACAGAAGATACTGAGATGTGTCGCCGCTGGAAAGGGACTGCTAGACGGTTCTTCTGGTGGACCATTCGCTTCTAACGCTATCAACAGAGACGTCTATGGATCGGTCATTCAAGCTATTCGTCAGAAGATATCGAACCAGTATCAGAAACGAATAGACACCGCTATTCGAAAGATGAACATCTTCGTATATCGTTCTGACAAAGACGGCAAGCGAACGAAAGTCACAGTCAATGGTAAGCCAGTATACGAGACAGCTTTCCTTGACTTCGACCATGGCATCATGCGCAATGCTAATGATGCTCTGAAGATAGCTCTAGATCTTGCATCTGCTGAAGTCCCGATCTCTAAACAGACTCTTGCTGACATATCTAAGTCTGGTCTGCAGGTAGCTGAAGAACTTAGAAAGATAAAAGATGAGAAAGACGTCGCTGATCAGATAGGTCTTGAACGAGTAGAGCCACTTGACACTAAGCGTTCTGAACTGACCACAGACGATGAAGTCAAGTCTCCTCTTGATGGAAGGAACTTCGAATGAGTTTTGAATATTCTGACGAAAAACCGCCTTTCAGACAGAATACAGAGGGCTCATATCCAGAACCGAAACCATTGGGCAAGAAAGAAGACAAAGCTACTCGAACTCCAGTCATAGATCCGACTCAGACCAACAAGTTCGAAGACAAGTCTTTCAAGCATACTGCTTATGCCATTCAGATGAATCAAGTCAGTCTTGATCTAGACTTCTGGTCTGCCGTGTCTTTCAGAAGATACATGAAGCGAGAAGCAGACTCGTATGATGTGTTCGTCAATGCTTGGAAGACTTGGACTGACGAGCAGAACATCAACAGAACAGAACAGATAGCTGACCATGACCAAGACATCGAATGGGGAGATGGCTCTAATGCTAGAGTCTTGGTGTCTGGCGAACTGCTAGACGAACCCTGTACTGTGACTGTAGAATGGAACTGGAAGCAGAACCCAAATGCTAGACAGTACAGAAAAGTCCAGATGTCATACAGAGCTGAGACATTCATGCCAACGTATGCAGATCTTGAAGATGACGAACGTCTTCTGGCTGATGCTATTCTTGGAAGATTCAGTCTGCTAAGAGACAACCACTATGGTCAGGGAATGCCGAATCTTGCAGAAGATGCTCAGACGTCTTACAGTCTAGAAGATGTCGCTAAAGCTATGCATATAGCGCTTGGACGAGTCAACATGAATCCGCAAGCTCTGTCTCAGTTCATCATCGGTCCAGGTACTGGTCAGCATTTCCCTAAGATGTTCTACAATCTGCTGATGACTAGGACTCTAATAGAGCTGATTCGTCAGATAGACTGGGGATACCTTGAGACTCCAGACATAGCTGGCTCTCCTGGTGTAGCGTATGCCGACAGAAAAGCATACTATGAGAAATGGAAAGCAGAACGAAAAGACCTTGAAGCAGATGCTAAAGTCTTGGAAGACAATTACACTGCTCTGATGATACGTTCTAGACTGACTAACTCTTCTGTGCTTGTCGGTGGTGGTCTGTATGGTTCTGGCTATGGCATGATGTCAAACAGAATGACGAATGCTATAGAACGTGGTTGGTTACAGAATGCCTACATACCAATCAATGTCATAAATGGCAATGTCAACAGATAGTCAGAGTTACGAGGTTAATCTCTGTGAACCGCTGAATATTGGTCCATATAATTATATATATCTGATATCTGAGTGTCACAGAGAACAACGTCGTAACTTCTAGAATATGCTGAGAACTGTTCTAATACTAAAAAAAGACAAATAAGCCCATAGAATGCAAATCTATGGGCTTTTGCTTTGTTCAGTTTCAGTCTTCAGCTAAGACTTCGCAAATGTCTTCTGTTAAAGAGACAGCCATGTCTAGCATCTTCTCTTTGTCAAAGTGCTTCTTAGTCTGAATCGTCTTCTTCCATTCAGTGAAAGCAGGATCTGACAAGCTTACAGTAAGCCAGACAGAGTCTCTTACAGCAACTTTAGCACCATGCACTATATCTGTGACATCATCTAATGCCTGACCAAGACTAGCTAAGTTGCATGCACCAAGCCATACATGAAGCCTGACTGACTGTCCTGTGTCTGTCACAAACCATTCTATGCCAGAAGTAGTGCCAACGACTATCCGTTTCATTGTCTAGTTCCTTTCATATTATTTTTTTTTAGACAATAATATTATATATTATTTAGGTCAAAATGTAAAATCGTTAGACGAAGTCTATGCTAACTTCAATAAACTAGCGACTAATACTGCAGACATTGCTCAATACGTTCTTATGCGATTATAAGAAGCATATTGCACTGTCATGCACTTCTGAATGTCATAGAGCTTCTATATTGCAAAAAAGCAGTTGACAAAGAAGACTAGGACGACTACTAATGTCGCAATGTTTTTTTGACATACGATTCTGTTTTACATTCTTATTCAAATATGATATAATATATAATATGGAAGAACATACTCAGGAAAGTCTTGACGATATGCAAGACTTCTATTGGGTATGTCAGTATTGTGGCAAGACAGTCATTGGCGAATATGAATGTGACTGTCAGTCACATGGAATTCTAGGCATGGAGCTCTAAGACATTGCATACTAACAAGAACGCTATAGGACGTCTGTTCAAAGACGTATGGAACCCTAAGCGTCCATATGCAGCTGATGCTTATGCATGGGGTATCTTCAAAATGTCTAGAGAACAAGCTCTGACAAAGAAACACATACAAGTCAATTCTGAACGAATCACATCTATAATCTGCTTAGACATCGACAAGTCTAATACATTTGACATCATATATAGTCTTCCAGAACAGATTCAGCCAAACATACTTGTAGAGAACCCAGACAATGGACATGGTCATGCAATGTGGCTGCTAGCTGTTCCAGTCACAGTATCTGCAAATGGCAGATTCAAGCCTGTAGAATATCTGAATGCTATTCGTTCAAGCCTTACAGACTTGTGTCAAGCTGACAGATGCTACAGAGGGCTAATTTGTAAGAACCCTATTGCACAGCACTGGAATTCGTACTGCTTCACAAATCACAGATATCTGCTTGATGAGCTCAGAGACGGTCTCAAATCTGTCAATGCTATGCATAGTGACTACAAGCGAGTACCGAGTCTTGGTCTTGTAGCTTCTCTCAATGGCAGAAACGACACTCTGTTCGAATATGGTCGCAAATGGGCTTACAGAGCTGTAAGAGACTATCTTGACAGCAAAGATGCGTTCATGGACGCTCTTATACAGTATCTGAGAATGAGGAATCAAGAACTCAGACCTTATATAAAGCCTCTTTCAGATAGAGAAGTCTGCGGCATAGCTAAGAGTGTCTGCAAATGGACATGGAAGTCTGAACTCAGAACTAAGTCTCAAGAAGACTATGACAAGACATTCTCTAAGATTCAGAAAGCTCGTTCTGCTAAAGGACGTCAGAAAAGCATAGCAACAAGACAGAGACCATATCAAGACTTTGTCAAGCAAGTCAATGAAGACAAGTCTCTGCTTGACAAGACTCTAGCTCAGTTAGCAGAACTGTTCAAAAAGACAGAGCGAACCATACGCAGATGGCTTGAAAAAGCCGAACTGTCTCTCACTAGCATCTCTAAGACGCAGTCTAAGCTGAAAAGACTTTCTGACAGGCTGAATAGCTACTATAGCAAGCAATCTAACAGCTATGCAGACTCTTTGTCTGCTTCTAATACAGAATCTGACTCTCAGCCATGTCCCTCTAAGGGTTCTATATCTGATTTGGACAAATGTCAAAACTATAATCTGTCAGAAGATGCAATAGTAGACAAGACTACTGGAGAGCTGATAGAAGACAGTCTAGAAGATGAAGAATATGATTTAGATGAAGACTTCCGTATATGCGAATACTGCGGAGCTACAGTATATGGTCAAGACGATTGCGAATGCATGCAAAAAGCATACTGTAGAGATGAAGACGAATCTGCAGATTGGCTTGATTTCGTATGGAGTCAGTTTGGTTCTGGCAACAAGAATCTTGCAGCTCTGTGACTCTTTCTAGTTGATGCCTGTCTTTTTGCATTCAGTTATTTTACATTCTTATTAGAATATGATATAATATACTTATGAATAAAGAAATTAAACAAAGAATAGAGAACGCTATCAAAGCATACTATTCTGGAGATCAAGACTCTGAATGGTGGCTTGATGATGAGTCGTATGAAGAGCTGATAGCTGAATCTGGAATTTCAGATGAAGAACTTGAACAGATCAAGCAGTCTGTGCAGATCGCAGACAAGGTCAAGCACAATTGGCCTATGGGCACTCTGCCCAAAGTCCACAGTCTAGATGAGATTCAGCATGACAAGACTAAGATTGCAATCTGGCAGCTGAAGTACGATGGTTGTTCTGTAGAGATTCACTATGACAGTGATGGCAGCATAGACAAAGCCTCTACACGTGGTGACTATACGTATGGAGAGAATCGTCTTCAGCTAGTCAAGAAGCTAGTCGATCTTGGTGAGATTTTAGATGATCAGAAAGATCTAGCTAACTCTTCTGTACGAGGAGAACTGCTAGTATCGAATGAGAACTGGCCGATGATTCAAGACGAGTACAAGAATCAGAGGAACTCAGCTTCAGGCATTGCAAACAGGAAAGACTTGAAGTATGCAGAATGCCTGACATTCGTACCATATGACGTCGTCAACGATTTAGATGGTTTTAAGCGAGCATTAGTTGCAGAATATGCTGCACCAATGTTCGACACGTATGAAGAAGTTGTCAGAGAATTTGAAATGACAGATGTCCCTATCGATGGTCTTGTCTACAAAGAGTATGAGGATGCAGATCTGAACAGGCAGACATATGCTGTTGCATACAAATTCTCAGATCAGACATTCAAGACTCGTATCAGAGATGTCAGATGGCAGATGGGCAAGACTGGCAAGCTTACACCAGTCGCCGTATTCGATACTGTATTCATAGATGCTGATGTATCGAAAGCTTCTCTTGGTTCATATGACTTGTTCAAGAAGTTCGACTTCCATTACAATGACGAGATAGAAGTAAAGAAAGCGAACATGATAATCCCGCAAGTCACAGCTAATCTTGGAGGTGGCACTAAGCAGAAGATAGAGGCACCGCAATACTGGAATGGAAAGCCGACTCATGTAGAAGGTGCTCATCTGTTCGCTGAGAACGATCAGCGCTGGAAGAACATCTTGTGGTCTCAGCTTTCTGTCTTGACAGGCAAGGGCATAGGTCCAAAAGTCATGGACAAGATTGTTGCAGAATATGGTGCGACTACGTTCTATGACTTCGTTCAAGTATCGTTCTTAGATGACTTCTATGTCTATGGCATGCAGAAGAAGAGTATAGAGAACATCAGAAATGCAATAAGGCAAGCTTCAGATGCAGATCTAGTCAAGTTCTTGGCAGCTATGGGTCTAGACAGTCTTGGCTGGAAGACTTGTGAGAAGCTAGTAGACAAAGCTTTGAAAGATTGCGGTGAAGAAGATCCGACACTGTGGTTCATGCAGATTGCAGACCCGTATGGTTTTGCAGAATCTATCAAGGGAGTTGGTACTAAAGCAGCTACATCTTTTGCTAGCAACTATGATCTGATTATAGAGAATCTGAATGATTGGGAGAAGCTGTTTCACAAGCTTCCGCAAGCTGTACGACCTGTCAAGAAAGCTGGTCCAGAAGTCGTCATCACTGGTTCGTTCTTCCATGTCAAGAGGAATGAGCTTTCAGCTATGCTTGAATCTGAAGGCTTCTCAATCGGTGGTGCAGTAACTAAGAAGACTAAGTACTTGTTTGCTGGCAACTATGGTGGTTCTAAGCGAAAGAAAGCTGAAGAGCTTGGAACTAGAATCATCGAGACTAAGGGCAATGTCAAGCATGGCTTAGAAGAACTGAAAGAGCTGTCTGGCAAGAAGAACTGACAAGTTACGACGTTTATTCAGAATGACTTAGAACAGTATAGGTATATAATTATCCATATCTGATATGAAAAGATCACAGAGATAAACCTCGTAACTCTGAGAATATACTGAGAACTATTCTTATACCATATTTTTTCAAAGAAAGGAATGCTAGCCTATGAAGATGACAGAAAGTGGTCTTCTGTTGCCAGACAAGCAGAAAGACAAGAGCAAAGTAGAAGTCAAGAATGAAGAGCTGAATCTTCTGCCATCTGAAGAGAATGACATCTACAGATGCATAGTAGACGAGAAGAACAGTTTCGAATGCCATCAGTCATTCAAGTCAGTTGAGAATCTGAACGATTTCAAGAAAGCAGTCTTTGACTTTTCAGACAGACTGACTAAGCGAATTGCTGAAAAGGGATTTGTAGCGATCGTATCTGTAGACTATACAGATCCAGAGAATCTTGACATCTATGATGACGACTCTATCGAATGGCATCCTACTGTAGACATAGTCGACAGGACTGATAAGTCTAAGATTGGTGGTCATGACTTAGACAAGAAGATGTGGGAAGCGAGACATGGTCTTGCAGATGGCAAGCCAGGCAGATTCATTGGTGGAAACATCTGGACAGATGAGCCAGACGCTAAGAAGACTTTTGGTTTTGGAGACTGATAGTATGCAGAAGAAAGTTCAGAAGCTAGGCTTCAACATTGAAGACGGTTTTAAGCATGGAGTAGAGTTTGTCGGGGAAGCAGAGTCTGACAAGCTAGACATTGTCATATATGATGGCGGTATAGATGTCGACAAAGTTTCATTGACAAAGCTTCAAGTGGCAGAACTCAGAAAGTTCTTGTCTGACATTCACAACTGGAGCTATGGTGATGCCGTAATGGAAGCTCCAAAGATTGGATGACATCGTGAGGCAAGACAAGATTCGCATTCCAGCTGCAACACCATTTTCTTCAGAATTGCTTGTTCTTGAAAAAGTGCAGATGCTGAAGGTCTTGGAAGAGGCTGCTGAGACGACAGAGGCTTGGAAAGACTGGCAGAAAGGGAAAGCAGAAAAGAGGCAGTTCATAGACGAGACCGCAGATCTGATTCAGGCTCTTGTCAATCTTCTAGCGGTTTCAGATGTCTCAGATGAAGATCTCGTCAAGGCAATGCAAAGATGCGGTTCAAGAAATGGCGCTAAAGGCAGGCTAGCAAAAGGATGGAAAGACGAGAAAGAGCAGTTTGACAAGCTTGATAGTCATGACAAGAAGGTGAAGTGAATGCCATTCATAAAATATCCGCATGTGATTCGTCTTGGGCATCCTGACATAGAAGGATATCTTGAAGGAAGAGTCTATGTGACTCCAAAGTTAGACGGTACGAATTCATGCATCTGGTGGGAAGACGACAAGATTCATTGCGGTTCAAGAAATAGAGAGCTGTCTCTTGAACATGACAATGCAAACTTCATGCATTGGGCAATGTCTGATGATGCATATGCAGAACGCCTTAGAGTTTTTTGTGAGACACAGAAGTCTGCTATAGTCTATGGAGAATGGCTTGGTCTACCAGGCAACAAGATGGTCGGTCATATCAAGACTTATCTTGAATCTGGCTTCTATCCATTTGACGTAAAAGCATTGACAACAGAAGACGATCAAGACTTTCATAGTGGGTTTGCATCGCCAGATGCAGAACTGTATAGAGTTTTGCAAGAAATCTCTGGAGATCATTTTCTTGCTCCATATGCTGTATTTGACAATCCTGCAGAAGAGCAGATCATAGCAGAAATAGACAAGAACCATTTCGATTTGCCAGACAATGCTATTGGAGAGGGCATTGTCATAAAGAACTATGATTTCAAGTCTAAGTACGGTCATCATGAGTTTGCTAAGATAGTCAGAGAAGAATACAAGCAAGACAAGGCTAAAAGAAAAAGTTCTGTTGCTAGCAATGCAGACATAGAGAAGACTATTGTCGATATGTATGTGACTAATGCAGACATGGAGAAGTGCAAACAGAAGGTACTTGTCTTGCTTGAAAGGGAAGAATGGGAAAACGAGTCTAAGGCTATTGGCATGTTCATGACAATGCTGTTTAGAGACTTGATAGAAGAGGAGATGTTTGACATCATCAAAAAATTGCATAGACCTACTGTCAACTTCAAAGTGCTTGAAGACGATGTAAAACGAAAGGCTAAAGACTTTCTAAGATTGTGATTTGAAGAGACTGTGCTTATGCAGATCGATTTCATGTCAGTGTGTGCATTATTGCTGATATATGACATGAAAATGTCATAGAGATAGATTTTGCAACTTTTGGAATACGCTAAGAATTGTCATAAAGCGTTCTTTCAAAATAGCTTTGCAGTTCTATTTTACTTTTAATAAGAAATAGTATATAATATAATAGGCAATATAAAAAAATGAAAGGAATAGAATATGGTCTCTAAGAACCCAGTCTATCTTGGCTATGATGATCCAGTCAATCTTAAGTTCGAGAATGCTATAGAAGCGCTTGACATAAAGTTGAGAAGCTGCACTCCAGAAGATGAGTTGCTTGATACTGTAGTTCGAGCGGTCTTGTCTACATGGGAAGAGGGGCCAGATACTGAGATTTCTGACATTCAGAAAGTCAGGACTCTTCGAAACGTGTTCAAGGGCAACACTATTCCTGCAGCCAAGCGATTCATCAACATGACATGGTCTTTCAACAACATCTCTATGCAGGAAGTCACTCACATTCTTCGATATCAGACTTGGGACTTCATTGCACAGTGCTCTGATACGATTTCGTGGAGAGATAAGACAGTCTTGGTTCCTGATGGTATCATGAATTCTCCAGAACTATACGAACGTTTCAAGAAGCTTGCAAACGAAGCTGTCAACTTGTATGCAGATGCTCTAGATACAAGAGAAGTCTCATTACTTGATTCTCGTAGAGCATTGATTCGTGCCATGTCGACATTCTATTGGGTTCACAATGATTTCCAGTCTGCACAGAAGTTCATCTATGATCGTCTGTCTGAAGAGTTCCAGCCTCAAGAAGACAATGTCATTGCTATGCAGATGGCACTTCAGATCGAAAAGGCGTATCCATTGGCAACTGGCATATTCGATCTAGATCGAGTAGATGCATTCTATCTTAGCATGATTACAGATCATGGTCGTACATTCCAGCCTCGTCCTCTTGCTAAGAAGAGAATTCCAGATGAGATGCTTGATGAACTTGATTTTGCTTATGACAAGCAGAGAAACGAATATCGTGGCACATCAAAGCCAGATCAGTCAGCTTTTGAGAAGTTCAAGAAGAATGCTATTGAAGAGCTGAAAGACATTGAGAATGACAATCGAAAGCTAGTCAAAGACAAGTATGGCATTGCATTGGATGAATTGGATGCTATGCCATCTATCGTATGAGGTGCTAGTATGTCGGAACGTAAGTATGTAGAACGATCTTGGATAAAGAAGGATTTTGCAGAGAAGTTTGATCCAGACATTCCAAGGTTGGAGGTCATAAGAGAGACAGAGAAAGCAGTGCTTCTGTCAGATGTTCTTCATGACGCTTGGGTTCCGAAGTCTTGCATTGACGATGGCAAGCTAGCTAAGCAGAGAAAAGAATTAGAGAATGGCATCTCTATGCCATTGAAGAAGGCGGGACCAGATGAGTACAAGAATGTGCTCAAGGTCCCGCTTTTTGACTATCAACGAGACATCATAAAGACTCTTGAAGGATGTTCAAGAGCATATCTCGGTCAAGCTATGGGTACTGGAAAGACACCAGTATCGATAGCAAGGACAATATTGTTTGATGACGATCTGCCAACATTGCTGATATGTGAGAAGTCATTGATGGATCAGTGGCGATCAGAGATAGACAAGTTTGCTCCATGGATGCAAGACAGATTCGAAATCATCAACTATGACAGAATCTTTAGAGACAGATACCAAGAATACATGGACTCATTTAAGAAAGACAAGTTCAATTTGATTCTTGAAGAAGTTGGATGTCTTGGCAATGAGAATGCTAAGCGTACAGCTTATTGCATGAAGCTTGCAAAAAGAGCTAAGAATGTTCAGCTTCTTACTGGCTCTATGTTTGGCGGTCATTTTGAGAAGCTGTATCCATGCACAGTCATGCAAGGTGCTACGTGGACTAGAGAACAGTTTGACAAGCTTTTTACTGTACAGATTCATCAGAATGTGACTGTCAATACTAGATGGGGAGTTCAGAAGAAAGACAGTATTCAGATTGTCGGATATAAGAACATTGACAAACTGATAGATGCAATGGCTGCAAAAGGTGCAGTATTCGTTAGATCTGAAGATGCTCTTGATCTGCCAGAAGAGAACGAGCAGATCATAAGATTCAAACAGACTGCTGCTGCAAGAAAGACTGAGAATACGCTGTATAATGCTGTATCTAGAGGCGAAGCTGTAGAAGTCAATTCTTGGACAAGGTTGAAGACACTCAATTCGCTTTCTGACAACAAAGAAAAGCTTGAATGGGTCAAAGACACTCTTGAAGCTTCTGATGACAGATGGCTGATATTCTATCAGTTCAACGATGAGCGAAAATGGCTGCTTGAGATATGCAAGAAGCTTAATCGTCCAGTTTCTGAAATATCAGGACACGTTTCAGACAAAGATGCGTATGAGAACAAGTCGAATTCTGTGACGATACTTCAGATCAAGTCTGGAAAGAATGGCCATAATCTTCAGAAATGCAATCACGCTATCTTCACTTCACCATTTGATGCAGATTCTATGATTCAAGCAAAGAAGCGAATCAGAAGACCAGGCCAGACTAAGAAGTGCTTCTACTATGTTCTTGCTACTGATGGACGTTTCGATGAGTCTCAGTTGAATGAGAATGCAAAGAATGCTAAGAATGTCGAATCTATAAAGAGCGATATAGAAAGGTGACAATGGAAGACAAGTTTGCTCAGACCTTCATGCATGGCAAGAAGATTGGTGACTATGACGACGAACTAGAAGTAGAAGACTGGGCTGGAAAGAAGACGTTTGTCACTAAGACAGTAGACAAGCTATTGCAAGACAAGAATGTCAAAGCTGTCATAAAAAGTCCTAAGTCAGCTTTACTAGTAGATTTGTCTGGAATGCCAAGATTTTTCAGAGTCGTGTCAGCTGGTACATCTGACTTCTCAGTCTATGAACGAGAAGACATCGAGACAGCTAAGAACTGGCTTGTCAAAGCTGGCATGTATTGCGACTTTCAGTATGGATGTCATATTCTAGTCAAGGATAAAGACGTCATGTCTAAAGACAAGCATTACAAGACTAAGACGTTCTCTACTAAGAAAGCAGAGAAAGCTAAGCCAGTCGGTTTCAATTCTCACAGACTGAATGTGTATTGGGACGAAGCTGATAAGAACAGCAGAGACATATGCTCTATATGTCACATGGAGAAGATAAACGGAACTTGCGATTGCGACTGATTGTCTGAGAACATTCTAATTTTACATTTGAACTTGAATAGTGTATAATATACTTATAAGTTAAAATAAGTTCAAATAAGTGAAAGGAATGTTATGACAAATAGTCTTGGCTTGCCTCAAAAGAAAACAGACGTGCTAGACATATCGATGTTTGACCCTAAGGGGTTTTCAGATATTTGTCTAGATGTTGTTTTAGACATGACTGACAACAAGACAGTATCTTCAGTTCTTGAAGATCAGATTCTTCCGATGATGAAGCGAAGAATCAAAGATGCATCTATGGATGATGTGGTCAAGACAGTATTGCCATTGCAGCAAGCTCTTCATCAGAAGTATGACAATCTATTGCAGACTAGTTCAAAGGTGATCTTCGATTCTGTAGTAGATGAAGAAATGTCTGTAGAATCTATGCGAGAGTATTCTAAAAAGCAATTGGCTTATGAAGCCGAAGACTATTGGCTTTTTGACGAGTTTTTGCAAGAACACAGGTATGAAGTAGACAAGCCTGTGACAATGGAGCAGAGGTTCAGGAATCGCTATAATGCACTTTCGGAGTTCATGTTCGAATGGGACATGCGACTGTTCAGGTACAGCAAAGCTGAGTCTGCAGATGATTCGATAGCTTATGCATACAACAAAGTCTTTTGGAAGTACATGGAAGACAAAGACTTTCAGAAGATTGCAGGTCTTGGAGATGCAGAATGGTTCATAACTAAGAATGTTGGCAAGCGTCATATCTCTAAGAAGACAGCTAAGATGATGGAGTGCTTGCAAGCATTCAATAGGCATAAGTATACTGAATACACTGTTCAAGAAGTCTTGAGGTAGTGACATGATAGATTTTCTGTTTTGCTTCAATGACAAGTATTGCAATCATTTTATGGGGCAAGTCTTGCAGATCGTATCTAAGACGAAGTCTAGATGCAAGTTCTGGATATTGACAAAAGAATGCGATTTTGTGACTGACAGGCTTGCATCTCTTCAGAAAATGACTAAGTCGAAGTTCGATTTTAAAGTTTTCGACTTCAATCGGTATGATGGAGAGCATTTCGATCATACTGTCAAGTCACATAGCTTCATTTCAGAAGAAGCATTCTTCAGGTTGTATGCAATCAACATTCTTCCACGATCTTTGAGAAAAGTCATCTATCTAGATGTAGACGTGCTTGTCAAGTGTGACATGCAAGAGCTTTGGAACATCGATATTGATGATGTAGAAATAGCTTCTGTAGAAGACTACTGGTCGATTCTTGGAGCATACAAGAAGAAGATGTTTACTTCTGGGTTCATGTTCATGAATCTAGACAAGCTTAGAGAAGACAAGTTTTTTGACAAGGCAATCGAATACGCTAAGAACAATGACGTCAAACAAGAAGACTTCACTATCTGCAATGCAGTCATAGACAATGTCAGATGGCTTCCAATGGAATGGCAGTTCTGTCAGTATAAGAGCTGGATGCGTGGAGAGAAGCCATTAGTAGAGAGTCCAAAGATGGTGCATTTTGTGACAGCTAAGAAGCCATGGAAAGTGCATACAGCTTTTGACATGCAATATTTTGACGAATACAATGCCTTTGAAAGTCTTGCAAAAAGTCTAGTCGATGTAGAACAGTATATAGAGCAATGATATGACACCAAGAGAATATTTCAAAGACTTAGATGCGGTGTACATCAATCTTGAAAAAGATGCCGACAGAAAGAAGCAAGTTCTTGAAAACTGTGGAAGCCTGTTCAAGACTTTTGTAAGAGTAGAGCCTGTCAAGTACGACAATATGCGACAAAAAGGGCTCGAAGTCAAGAAGAATCTTGAAAAGACTGCAAAGCTATTCGATCCAAAAGATTATCTTAAGACTTGCTACATGTATAAAGAAGTGTCTGAAAAGGCATTCATGAACAGGAAGCCGAGAAAAGACAAGCTTGAGATGACATGGCTTCCAGAACAGTATGCTGCTCATAATAGTCTTACAGATACTGTGCTCAACATTTTGGATGATTTTCTTGGTTCAGACAAGCAAAAGCTAGTAGTCGTAGAAGATGATGCTTATCCAAGAGACTTTCTAGATGCAGACCTTGACATTCCAGATGCAGACATAATCGTATGGGGTGGAGCCTCAAGAGGCGTCGTATCTGATGCAGTAGCAGTAAGAGATGGCAAGCCATTTGAATTCAGGAAGAAGACTGGCAAAGGTACTGCAAACTACACTACATGCTGGGAAGTTACTAGAAGAGGAGCTACTGCTTTAGTACGAGCGTATGACAGACCTGCTGTGACAATTGACACAGCTTGGAGATATGCATTCGATGTGGTTGATTCTTATGCTCTGTTTCCGATGGGATTCATACAAAGATTTGGATCGTCTTCTACAGATGGAGCTTTTGAAATGCCATTGACAGTAGAAGAAGCAAGAATCTTTGTAGAGAAGAACAGAAGGAAGAAGAAGGGAGAGACTGACAATGGCTGACATTCTTATGTGTTTTGACAAGAACTATATGTGGCATGCAATGTCAGTGGCTTGTCAGATTCAAGATGAAGTCAGTTCTTTCAATTTCATTACAGACAGTGATAGCTACAAGCAAGTCTATGACACTGTCAAGAAGATAGAAAGTCGACTAGGAATAGAGACGAATGTCTATGATGTGTCTTCTATTCTAGACAGTAATCTGAAGGTCAAATATGGCGTTAGCAAATGGAAAGCGAAACTTACAGCTAGCACATACTATCGTCTGTATGCGCCAGTATTCATAAACAAAGACAGGGTTCTGTATTTAGACAGCGATGTCAATGTATACAAGTCATTGAAGCCATTGTTTGACATGACTATGACAGAAGAACTTGCTGCTGTGCAAGATTCATCGTCTATGTGGCATAGTGAAGATGGCGAAGACAAGAGGCAGAAGTCTTTCAACAATGGCGTATTGCTGATGAATCTAGACAGCATGCGAAAGACAGATTTCTTAGACAAGATTCTAGAGCTTGCAAAATCAGTAGACTGGAATCTTGAATGGGAAGATCAGACTCTGCTGAACATGTATTATGGTGATGATATAGACTGGCTTCCATTGAAGTGGAACTGGCAAAGAATGAACTGCTATCTTAAGGGTGAGAAGATGCCAGAAGATACAGTAATTCAGCATTTTGTATCTAAGCCAAAGCCATGGGACAACATAGAGGTTGAAGACAATCGATACTTTGATATGTTCAACCTAAAAGAACAAGTTGCACGAGAAGTCTTGTCCTGATTCTATTTTACTTTTGATTCAAAATGGTATATAATATTATTTATGGATAAATTGATTGTAGAACTTACAGGATGTGATCGTTCTGGCAAAAGCACTCTTAATTCTGCAATAGGAGAGCACTATAATCGAGAATATGGCATTGGAAAGCAATTTGCACATATTTGTGTGATTGATAGGTGGCTGTATGATTCGATTGCGTTAGACAGGTACTTTGACAGAGTCATTCCAGAAGTAGAGACTGCAAGAAAGCAGTTTTTGCTTGATAACAAAGATCGAATGACAATCATATGGACATATGCAAGTGTTCCAGTACTTGAAGCTCGTCAAAAAGAACAGAAAGGTCTTGACGGTTCTGACTACAACAAGATTGTCATAGACATGCAAAAGATGTCTGACATCTACAAAGAGCTTTTCGATGAGCTTGGCAAAGATCTAGATTTGCAGATCTTTGATACTGATGTATGCAGTCCAGAAGAGATCGTCGAATCTTTGATAGAGCAAGGCATATTAGACTAGCTTATAGTTTTTGCTAGTCTTAGAGGAGGTGATGCTGTATGATGAACGTTGAATATCAGAGGTTTGTGCCTCTTCACGTTCATTCTTGAAAATCTGATGCTAGTATTCTAGATGGGTATCAGAAGCCATATGAGTATGCAGATCTTTGTGAAAAGCTTCATGTAAAAGCTGCAGCAATCACAGATCATGGAACATGTTCTGGACAAGAACCATTCGATAGAAGAATAATCGAAAAAGGCTATCATTTCAAACCAATCTTTGGTGAAGAGGCTTATCTTGTAGATGATGTTGACAATGTCATGTCTGATCGTCCAGCTAGAGATCGAAAAGGCAATATCAAGATCGACAAAGAGACTGGCGAGCCGGAGATGGCAAAGCAAAAGCCGTCTGACTTCAATCATGGTTGCATATGGGCCAAAACTAACGAAGGTCTAGCAAATCTTTGGACTTTGTCTACTTTGTCTTATACTAAAGGCATGTATTACAAGCCTCGCATTGACATGAAGATGTTGAAGCAGTATGGCAAAGGTCTGTTCGTGTCAGATGGTTGCATGCTTTCAGCTGTGTCTAGAGCTATTGTAGCAGATGACTTTTCAAAAGCAGAAGTTTGGCTGAACAAACTGATAGAGGCTGTTGGCAAAGACAACGTCTTGATGGAGCTTCATACATGGCAGTTCACCGATGAGAAGTACAGCAAAGACTGGAAGACTTTTGAACACGATGAACTGAAAGACTTGATTGGAAGACTGAGAGCTTGTGACATCGTCTTGAAGTCGATGGAAGACTTAGACAATGCTAGAAAAGAAGTTGAGTCTTTTGGAAAGTCTTTGACAGACGAACAGAAGAAGCAGAAAGCTGCTTTTGCACAGTACGATGCAGAAATCAACAACTGGAATCTAAATCAGAACATGTACAAGACCAATAAGGGCAAGGTTGAACTTGCTAGGAAGCTTGGTCTTAGACTGATAGCAGTCAATGATGCTCATTATGGTCCAAGAGAAGACTACATCTGGCACGAACTTGAATGGGCTACTACTACAGGCAAGGGTGCCGAATACGATGATGACAAGACTGGTGGTCGTGGTGAGACTGCAGCTTGGGTCATGAACGACGAAGAAGTCAAATATTGGCTGATGAAAAGTGGTCTTTCAGAAGAGATCGCAGATGAAGCTATAGACAATACTGGTTGGGTAGCAGATCATTGCAATGCAGTGATGGAACGAGGAATGCATCCGCCACGCTTTGAATCTACTAGAGAGAAAGATGAAGAACTATTTGACAAGACTGTAGTCGAAGGTATAAAAGAGCTTGTACCGAAAGACAGAAACACATTCAAGCAATACATGGATCGAGTCAATCTTGAATCAGAGCTGATCAAGAAATGCGATCTATGTGGGTACTTCAATACAGTTGCAGACTACGCTAATTTTGTACGAGCAGAAGATCCAGATGGTGAGAAGTATGGCATAGTTGGCAAGCATGCCTCTCTTCTTGGTCCAGGGCGCGGCTCATCAGGTTCTTCAATAGTATGCTATCTTATGCATATCACAAATCTTGATCCAATAAAGTTCAATCTGTTCTTCGAACGTTTTCTTACAGCTGGACGTGTCATTAGCAAAGTTCATCTGACTTTTGACAGTGGAGAAGAAAAGACTTTTGAGCCATCAGACGTTGTCAAGACAGAACATGGAGACAAGGCTTCTTGGCAATGCCTTACTGAGAATTGGAAGACTGAATTCGGCAAGATAGTCAGTACAAGATTTGATTTCAAAGACTGCCCTGATATCGATCTAGATTTTGAAGCTAGAGTGATACCTCAGCTCAATGCTTATTTGAAGAAACGATATGGCGAATACAATTTCTGTCAGATTGGCACATTTCAGACTCTGAAGATGCCAATGGCAGTCAAAGACCTTGGAAAAGTCAAGGGAATGACTCCTCAAGAGACACAAGACATAGTCAATCGTATGGAGAATGCAGGATGGCCTAAAGGTGCATACATGCGTGACTATACGTTTGAAGACATGATGAATTGCGTCAACAAAGACGAAGAACTGAAGAAGATTCAAGAAGAGACTGGTCTTTTCGATGAAGTCTGGCATTGGGGAGAGAGATATCGTGGAGAAGGCATTCATGCTTCAGGATATGTCATTTCGAAAGAGTCTATGCTTGGCAAGCTTCCATTGAGGATGAAAGATGGCAAGCTGATAACTCAGTTCGAACACGATGGCATTGCAAGTCTTGGCTTCATCAAATATGACATTCTTAAGCTTGCAGGTCTTGGAACTATACGAGAGGTCTATGAACGAGTCAATCATAAGATAGATGTGAAAGACATCTATCGAATTATGAGAGATGAAAAGCTATTAGCAAATGTCGATATGTGGAAGTCAACATGGACGGGCGATACTCTTGGCATCTTTCAGATGGATACGCCTCTTGGAATGAAGACGGCAATCAATTCTAAGATGGCATCTTTGAGAGACGCTGGAATGCTTTCAGCTGTTGATCGACCAGGTATGGTTCGTTCTGGACTTATTAACGAGTTCTATAAGGTAAGACAAGGCATTGATCCGGTCAATCATTATCATCCATTGATCGATTCAATTCTAGATGAGACTTCTGGTTTTTGCGTATATCAAGAGCAGATTATGAAGATATACGCTACTTTGTGCAATATGAAGATTGAAGAGACAGACAGTGTCAGGAAAGTCTTCACAAAGAAGCAAACGTGGAATGTAGAGAAGATGAAGACACTTCTTCATGATTGTTGCATGTCAAGAAAAGATTTCATTGACAATGTTCCAAGCAAATATGATTCTCCAGAGGCTTGTTTTGATGATATTTGGGTTGGTCTTTCAAGAACAGCTGAATATTGTTTCAATGCCTCACATGCAAATGCATATGGGATGATAACATCTATAGAACAGTATTTCAAATGGAAGTATCCTTCTGAGTTCATTACAGCCTCATTGAATACAGATCCAGGTGCAGTAGAGTTCTTGACGTATGCAAAAGTGCATGGACTTAAGATTGCTCCACCGAATGTCAACAAGTCAAAACAGAACTATGAATTGCAAGACGGTGTCATTTACATGCCTTTGAGCACAGTCAAAGGTGTAGGTCCTGCAGCAGTAGATGAGATAATCGCAAATGGTCCATATGATTCTTTTGACGATTATGTGCAAAAGACTTCAGGCAGAGGCGGTCGCAAGAAGAACGTAATGGAAAGCCTTATTTCTGTAGGTGCCTTTGATGGTGTAGATGAAAGAGACAGATTCCAGTTGATGGTTGACTGGAAGAAGTCTAGGAATGAAGACTATCCAACTAGAAATACGTGGAAAAGTCCAAGAATCAGAGGCAAGATAGAACAGAACTTGTTGGGAATCTCTCTGTCATACGATCCGTTGTTTGACAATAAAGAATGGATCAAAAAGCAAGGAGTTGCTTCTCTTGGCGAACTACAGAAGACAGATGTAGGCGACTTCGTATGCATTCCAGGACAGGTGACAGGCATAAGGAAGCATCGAGCTAAAAATGGCGAGATGGCTTGGCTTACAGTCAAGCTGCTTTCTCATGATGAAGTGACTCTGACTATGTTCGCTACTGCTTGGAGCAAATGCAAAGACTTGATAAGCACCAACGTGATAGCTGCATTCAATTGCAAACGAACAGACGATTGGAATGGAAAGCAAAGCTACGTAGCTTTTTCTGCTAAAGTGAACCTAGAAGGAGAAGAATAGAATTACGACGTTTATCTCTGTGATTCTGAAAATGTATAGGTATATAATTATATGGACTAATATTCAGAAGTTCACAGAGAACAATCTGAGAACTCTCAAGATACTTCATGATTATATGTAGAAATGAAAACGACAATGAACAAAGAAATGTCTCTATTTGATTTCAAGAACGCGCGGATTAGAACTCTAAAAGATGAAAATTGTGATCTATGGTTTGTAGCTAAAGATGTTTGGAGATGAGAAGTGACTAAGAAAGCTAAGCCGCGTCTTCTAGCCTTTGATGGCAACTATGTCATCATGCGTTCTAACTATGCTTTCAGAGACTTGTCAATAGGCGATCAGCCATCTGGAGCGGTGTATGGATATGTCAAGACATTTCAAGATCTGCTTCAGTCATATCAGCCAGAAGTACTGCTGCCATTGTTTGACAATGGTCGATCTAGCTACAGGCTTGCAATAAGCGAGCATTACAAAGAGAATCGTGGCAAGAAGGATGACAAGCTAGTAAATCAGATCAGAGCTTGTCATGAGTTTGTAGAACTGACAGGACTGAAACCGTATATAGAGAAGAACACAGAAGCAGATGATCTTGCTGCAAAGACAGCTAAAGACTGTCATGAAGACTACTTTGTCATGCTGTATTCTAAAGACCATGACTGGCAGCAACTTACTGGTGAAGATGTAGTGTTTATGCGTCCAAAGGGGCGTGGTGATGGCATAGACATCATATCTTATGACAAAGCTAAAGAAGACATCGACTTTCCACCAGAGCGCTGGCCTGAGATAGCTGCTATCATGGGCGATCCAGGTGACAGTGTCTATGGTCTTAAAGGATGGGGATGGCAGAGGTCTAAGAAAGCTATCAACAAGTACGGAGACTTGTGGAATGCAGTCGCTAAAGACCCTGTACTTTCTCAGCATTCTTTGCAGATACTAAACAACTACAAGATGACCGTTCTTGACGGTTCAGTTCCAAAGACAGACGTTCCAGTAGAAGCAGATCATGTCAACAATCTAAGGCTGAACAAAGACAATGACAAGCTGATGGAGTTTCTTGACAAATGGCAGATGAAGTCGTTCATAAGGCAGATTGAAGATGGAAGTTTCTGGCAAAGACCCATCTGAGCAGCTTACACTTCTTACATACAAGAACTGGAAGGCTTCTCAGTGGTACGACTGGAATGGCGATGAGATATGGTGTGACATTTGTGGCAAGATATTTGAGTCGCAAGGTGCACTGAACTTTCATAAGTCTTCTGTCCATTTCAACAATCGTGCAATGGCAAACAGCAAAAGCCAGTGGGATTATGGACAGTTAGACTTGCAGAATGGAGTCAATGCGCTATGGAATGACTTCATGCATGAACATGACTTGCCAAAGATGTGTTTTCTGTATGGTGACCAGCATATAGGCTACAGCAAGTATCACGACAAGTCTAAATGGTTCATGCCATTCTACTATGAGCACAAGCTAAAAGATACTGTGACAGGTCAGGTATTAGATGCAATCTGCTTCAATGACAATTGGCTAAGACTAGATCCAGATGCAAAACTAGCAACTCTTGCACATACTGCAGCGCATATCGAGAATTGGCGTGCTGGCGTATGGGATGTGACATTCAACAAGAAGAAGCATCATACTAAGATGTTTCGCAATACAGCTATCACTTACGATCTGAGAGTCTTCAATGTTCCTGAGAAGGGCTTTGCAATGACAGTGCTGACAGACAAGTTCAAGAAGAAGCACAGATATGCTGTCAAGATGGTGAATCGATATCATCGTATGGAAGAGATGCATGGCAACAGGTACATGAAATGCAATGTAGAAGACATCAAGTAGATTTCTATTTTACATTTGAACAGGAATAGTATATAATATACTTATGGTTAAAGATAATGGACTTAAATCTACAGAAGGCTACACGATAAACAAGGATACTGGTCTTCTAGTATTCGATGCATTTAAGTGGGTTCAGCAATTTTACGAGACTGAGAATGTGTCTTGTTTGAGCACATTGCTGACTACGGCATTCAATAGCAGGCTTCTGATTCAAGTTGCAGACTATGGCATGCCGAATGGATATAGAGATGTCAGCAACTTTTTGACATTCACGAAGAATATGGGGTTTACAGCTAAGCCAATCTATCCATTCTCTAAAGCATTCTCTCCGTGGCAGAATTCGATAGTCTTGAGTCTTGTAAGTTGGGAGCCAGGAGTCAATGTAGACCCATTTGGAAACTGGTGTGACTGGGCTAAGAACTCTAAGGGCAAAGACAGGCCTGAAAGAGTAGACAGGGAGTATTGGGCTGCATATAAGTATGATTGCAATGATTGGATAGACGAACATCCTGAATGGGATGGCTGGTCGACAGATGGACTTCCAGAAAGAAAGAAGTGGCGAGAAGTAAGAGACACTAAAGGACTGCACCAGTTCGAAGAAGGGCGAAAGCTAGAATATCAAGAACTGTCAGGCTTTTGGTATGGAGACAAGCTTGTAGATCAGAATGTGACATTCATAACTGAAGCTCCAGAAACTATGCCAAGCTCTGTTGAGAAGAAGGTGACTAGAAGACGTGGCAAGAAGAGGAAATGAGAGAACTAAAGTGACTGAAGCTATTGACTGGCAAAGCATGGATCCGAACGATTTGGTCGGTCATAGATTCATAGCTAAGACTGACGACGACGAAGTTCTTGACGGCTGGCTTAGAAAAGCTAAGATATACGAAGGCAGGCAATTGCAAGAAGGCGATTTTCTGTACAGTCTCAGGACTAACGTCAGAGTTCTGAAAATCTGTTTCGATGCAATAGAAGACGCATTGCAAGATTCTATGCCAACAATAAAATATAGAGCAGAACTGAAAGCTCCGTTCACATCGATAATAGTTCTGAAGGAGACAAGATGAGATTTTTAGTCATAGACACAGAGACTACAGGTCTTGATGTAGACAATGACGATGTCATAGAGTTCTATGGACTTGCAATAGGCGAAGACAAAGTAGATTCTTTGCATCTGTACATCAAGTCAAATAGAGACAGTACAGAACAAGCTCTTGGAAAGCACGGTCTTACTAAAGAGAAGCTGAATGAACTTTCTACTGAAAGCCAGAAAGACAGTCTAATAAGAATTGCAAACTTTATGACTGCTCACAATGACAGTCTTCTTGTCGGACAGAATCTAGCTTTTGATCTGTCAATGATCAAGAGCAATTTCCGCAGACATCAAGCTTCTTATGATGATGCAAAGTTAGTAGAAGTCTTTGACTGCTTTGATACGATGTATGCAGACAAGATGCTCAAGCCAAACAAACGAGGCAAGCATGACTTGCATACACTTGCAGATGAATATGATACGAAGATAAAGCCAGACCATTCTGCAAAGAACGATGTCTTTGCAACATTGCAGATAGCTATGATTCAGATCGCTAAAATGAATCAGAATGCTGGAAGAGCCCTGACTATGAAAGAACTGAATGACAATGTCAAGAAGTTTGCATTGGAAGACCAAGAAAGTCTTAATAGATGGCTTGCATCTACAGATCAGCAGACAAATGCAGAGGCAGAAGCTGAGAATGCGGTGACACCTGAAGTTCAG
>OLRD01000425.1_pt1 | contig 35807 bp, 30 predicted proteins | sample 1672051 | NCBI WGS metagenome assembly OLRD01 (sample SAMEA3136640, study PRJEB25190) | human gut metagenome | biome: human gut; feature: human-associated habitat; material: faeces | place: Austria | collected 2013 | reverse complement strand
GGTTTGCAGCGTATGCCGATAATGCTGCATCGTCTCCCAGTTTTCCATATTGCCGATATAAGGGCTCAGCAGCGCGTGATGTCCCTTGCCCAGGGCAAAGGATCCCTTCTCATGCGCGCCAAGCGCCAGTATACCGCTGCACGCCGCATGCATCATCAGCGGCGCAGGGGCATATCCCCGGCTGCGGCGCAGGAAGTAAGCTCTGCCGTCCACGCAGCGCACCAGCGAATCATCACAGCGGTTGGCGATGCGGCGATCATGCAGCAGAAAGCTGTCCGCGATGCCATCCAGCGCTTGCAGCGCCGCTTCATTATCGATGAGCACCGGGGCATCGCTGCGGTTAGCGCTGGTCATCACCATGGCCGAACATTCCTGTGCCAGCAGGACATGCAGCGGGCTGTATGGCAGAAAGAGGCCGATATCCTGATTTTCCGACAGCTCTAAGAACGCATCGCGCCGATGCTTGCGGCACAGGACGATCGGCCGCTGTCTGCTGGTGAGCAGCTTCTCCTCTTCCTCGCTCACCGAGGCAAAATACTGCGCCGTCCTGACACTGTCTGTCATCACGGCAAAAGGCTTGGCTTCCCGCTGCTTGCGCGTGCGAAGCCGCATCACCGCCGCTTTGTTGCAGGCATCGACAGCGAGATGGATGCCGCCTACGCCTTTCACCGCCACGATCCTGCCTGCTTTCAGATCACGCAAGGCCGCACGCAAGGCCGCTTCGCCGCTGGCTTCGCTCTGACCATGATAGATCAGCTTTGGCCCGCATGACGCGCAGGCATCGGGCTGGGCATGATAGCGGCGGTCCTTTTCCTCCTGCCGGTTCTGGCTCATCATGATGAGCGGCGCCTGGATCGCCGCGACGCAGGACAGAACCAGATTCAGCAGGATAAACGGGAACGGATCGAACGCATCTGCCGCCAGGATCGTATTGACGACCATCCACAAAAGCAGCACGCCCGTAAACGAAAAGATGAACGCCCAGCTGCCCGCAAATTTTGCGATCGCGTCCGCCGCGCGCTGCCCGAGGGTGTATTTTTCCGCGGTGGGGCTTTCGGAGATCTTGCTGTCTGCCAGCAAATTCAGGACTTCCTCGTCCGTCATATCATGTTCAATATCCTTGAGGACTTCCTTCAGGAGCTTTCTGTTTTCTTTCATTCGCCTTCCCCTTCTTTCCGGGATTTTCTTCATTATACTCCGCTCCCCCTGACGCGGTCAAGCCGCTTGTCCGGCACGGGCGCTGGAGCTGTCTGCCGCGAAGCAGGAAAATGCCCGGAGGCAGAAGGCCTCCGGGCAGATCCTGCGTTTCGGAATTACGGCGTATAGCTTCTGACCAGGACAGTCAGCTTGCCGTGTTCGATGGTCGCCAACGTGTTGTTGGCGGTAAAGCCGGGTTCAGACGCAGCCAGCTCTGCGAGGTCCGCTGCGGCATACGTTTCATCCGGATGCTCGGGGTCTGCATTATCCGTCAGGACAAAGCCCTCGGCAACCGGCACGGTGACCCTGCCGAGCTCGTGATACGATTTTGTGTCATCCAGACCAACGGCGTAGTAGACGCCCGAATCGTCGCTCGTCAAATCGACGCCGCCCTGCTCCAGACCGCCGTTGATGGTGACAAAGCCGTTCTCGTCCTCTCTGGACGTGACGACCATGTCCTTGCCATCCACAACGATCGTATCGCCAACAGCAAGCTGCGCGATATCGACCATGTCATAGATGTCGTAATCATAGACCGTCAGCGTGAGTTCCGTTTTGCCGTCGGTTTCGGAAATGTCGTCTGCGCCGAAGCTCACCGCGACAGTCGCATCGGTCAGCGCCTGCGGATCAAGGCTTTCTGCCAGCGGCTCGACGCGCTTTGCTTCCTGCGCGGGCTGCTCCGTCTGCTCGGAGCCGGGCTTCTGCTCCGTTTCCGCTGTGTTGGAATCCTTCTGTGTATCCGAATTTACCTGCTTGGCGGCGCAGGCACTCAGCGCCAGCACCGATATGGCCAGCAGAATCGCCAGTACTTTTTTCATAAGTCAAACTTCCTTTCCCCCAAGGGATGTTCCGCTTTTTCGAACTGCTGTCAGTGTGACAGAAGGTTGTAACGAAATCTTGCTGGAACTGTAACCGAATTATGAATTTTCAGCTGATGGCTGCAGCAACCAGATGGGTTGGGACGCAATGAAGTCAGATATCTTTGCAAAAACAGAAATACGGCTTGTTCAGCGCTTGCTGGAGACAAGACTGTTGAAATCTGTGGCCGTGCCGTTTTGGAAAGGCAGGGCATAATTATCTGCGGAGCATGACCTTTGCGCAAAACAGACCGTCCTGATAGGTGACTGTACTCACCCCACCGGATTTTTCTGCGATATGGCGGACGGACTGGATACCAACACCGTCTCCTTTTCGCTTGGAGGACAGAAATACCCCGTCTTTTTCCCGGATAACTCCGTCATAGGTGTTTTCAACCTGAATCAGTACCAGACTGTTGCCATGCAGATAGGCGGTCAGCTCGATTCTGCGTCTGGCAGGTGCAGTACGCAGGCTGGCTTCCAGCGCATTCTCCAGCAGATTAGAGAGGACCAGGCACAGATCGATCTCGTCTACAGGAAGACATTCCGGCAGATCGAGCTGCACGGAAAATGGGATCTGCTCCCGCTTCGCAAGTGCGCAGTAATACCCGACCACGCCGTCTGCCGCCCGGTTTTCACAGAAATGCAGCTCCAGGCTCGGGATTCTGGAAACTGCGCTGGAAAGATAGGCTTTGATCTTTTCAAGATTCCCTTCTTCTGCAAGGGCGGCGAGCTGACATAGCTGGTGGCGCAGATCGTGCCGCGCCTGTCGTGCTTCCTCAATGGCAGCTTTCAGGCTTTCGTAGCGCTGCTGCTGCATGGAAAGCAGCTGGTTCTCCTGCTGCAATCTCACATTCCGGTTGATGCTGATCGCCATCAGAAGGAAGATTGCGTTGAAGAAAAGCATCAAAAACAAAAGTACGATGCTGATCACAAAATACCCCTGCAAAACACGCCCGGTATAGAGCGTGTCCGCATACTTGGGGATCATAAACAGATTCAGCGCAATGAACACCAGCGGCAGCACCCAGAACACATACCAGGTCTGCGCAAAGTTTTCATCCTCGACCATCCTCCGCACGCTGTGCGTCGCAGGATAATAGGCGATGGCAGCAAACAGCCAGCAGATCGCATGATAGCAAATCGCAGACCGCAGACAGAACCACGGCGCAGCCTGCGCCTGCGGCAAACCGGCCAGCATAGCGGCGTTGATCGCTCTTGAAAGGCTGTTGATACAGGCAAATACCGCACAGACGGACAACGCAATCGTTCCGGATTTCCAAAGCGAGATCCGGAGCGTTTTTATGTAGATCACGACTGCAAGCAAGGTTAGGCCTGCAAGCATCGGCGCAGTCGGCATGCGGCGCGCATAGCACACCACGCCTCCGGCGGCGCAAAGCAGCGCAAGCAGCGGAACAAGCCACAAAACAAGCTTTGACAGCGGCTGCTTTAAGCTGGATTTTGCCGGGAAGTAGGCAAGCAGCATGCCGGGAATCACCACGCCGAGCTCCAGAATTGGACGCAGCAGCTCCATTATGCCATCCGCCCCCTTTGAAGCAGGAACTCCATAAATGCCTGCCGGGCGCTTTTCAGAAGGTCCTGACTGACAAACACGCGGCTTCCGTCCGCCATGCGGAAGGCGGCGCCTTCCAGATCCTTCGCGTGTTCCAGATTTACGATCACGCCGCGCCCGCACACAAAAAAGCGTGTGTCATCCTTTAGTGGGGAGATGAACGACTTGAAGGGCTGACGTGTGGCAAGCGTCTTTTGAACCGTCGTATGGACGTAGATCAAGTGGGCGAAGTGTTCTGCGTAGACGATGTCCTGATAGCGCAGATGGATCTCGCTTCCCTCCACCTTTAGCTCCATATATTTGTCCGGCTGCGGTACGCGGGCAAGCAGCTCGTCCGTCAGCGCGTCGATGTCCGCTTCGGTAAAGGGCTTGACCAGATAGTGCAGCGCCCGGACCTGAAATCCCTCCAGCGCATGATCGGTGGAGGTCGTGGTAAAAACCAGCAGACAATCCCTATCGGTTTTGCGCAGCTCTTTTGCCGCCTCCATGCCTGTCATGCCATTCATATAGATATCCAGAAATGCGGCAGTAAAGGGGGCTTTCCTTGCTGCTTCCAGAAATTTCTCGCTGCTTTCGTATTCCAGAATATCTGCCTGCACATTTCTCCGGTGAAGCTGCTGCTCCAGCCGGTCTTTCAGCAGTGCACGTTCCGCGGCAAGATCGTCCACAATCGCAATTCTCATGCAGCGAATTCTCCTTCCTCTTCCTGCACATATTCAAATCCAAAGTGATTATATCACAGAGCGTCAAGGTTGGAGAAGCCACAACCCCGGAATTCGTGCCATAATCGTCCCTTTCGTGCCACGGCGCTTGAAAGACCGGCAGAACCTTTTTATACTGAGCGTAAGCAAGGCGTCAAATTGGATTCAGGAAGGAGGGCGGTCTGTGTATCGTATTGCCGTACTGGCAGAACAGGAAGCGGAGCGGCAGCGCTATGCCGAACAAATCACCCGGTTCTGTGAATCGAAGGGGCTGTTTCCTCAGGTCGTGCAATATGACGACCAGGAACGCTTTTTTGAAGCGGCGCAGAAAGATGCTCCAACCAATGCTGTCATTGCACTCTCCGGGGTGGCAGGGCTGAATGCAGCGGAGCACCTTCGTTCCTTATGTCCCGTGTGCCGGATGATCTGGTGCAGTGATCTTGATTTCTCGCTTCACGCCTTCCGGCTGCGGGCCGATTATTTCCTGCTGAAGCCCGTTTCTGAGGAAGCGTTTCAACTGGGACTTTACACCTGGCTCGCATAAAACCCCAACAAACTGTATGAAAAAAATAAACGGAGGATAGTTTGATGAAAATGGAAAAAGTATTACGCTCTGCGCTGCTCCTGCTGCTGCTGGCAGCTGCGCTCTGCCTGAGCATGGCAGCCTGTACACAGACGCCGGCCGAGTCTTCTCCGGTCTCTGAAACGCAGACGCCCGAAACGGCCGCATCAGAGAAAGTCTCGCCGGAGGATGATATGCCGGAGGACGCTGGCACAGAGGAGACCCCGGCGTCCGACGCATTGTCCTCTGCACTGCCGGTCAAGACGCTGCGCGCCAAGCGTGTCGACGAAAACCCCTATATGGCAAAGAGCGACGCTAACATTCACCACGACGGCTACAATACCGACTCGACGGATGAAATTCTCCCGCTCGGCATCTACCCGGAAATCAACGTTTCCTATGAGAAAACCAACGCGAACGCTTCGCCTGCCATTTACTTTGACAGCTATGGCCACGCGGTCGTGCCGCTGCTCGGCGGCATCGCCATCCGCGACCTGAACGCGAAGGAAACCACGACGCTGGGCTATTTCTCCCCGAAGCAGCATGACGGCGGCGGTTACGTCATTCAGAGCTCCTATACGTTCCTGGACTCGGAAAACCGCATCGTCTGCCCCACCAGCAACAACCATGTGCTGATGCTGCGCGCAACCGATGAAGCAGGAAACATCCTGCCGGAGTTTGAAAAGATGCTGGATATCAACATCAAAGCTGCCGCCGAGGCTGCGCTCGGCAAGACGCTGGAGCAGAATCTTCTGTCCGTGGTCTTTGACTACGAAGGAAACCTCTGGTTTGCAACCGGCGGCTTCCGCATCTACCCGGAGCGTGAGCAGCAGGGCGTACTGGGATATATCGCACGTTCCGCCATCGATGCGATTCTAAGCGGCGAACAGGCTGATCTCTCTGATGCAGTCTTTGTCTATGAGCTGACTCCCGGTGAGGGTGCAGAAAACGGCATTGCCGCCTCCAAAGACGGCGCGGTCATCCTGACGAACCAGAACTGCTATCTGCTGCGCGCGAATAATGGTGTCGAAGCCGTCTGGTGCACGCCGTATGAGAGTGTCGGCGCAAAAGTCAGCGGCGAGGGCGACAAGACCACCGGCGGCGGTCTGGCCTGGGGCGGCGGCTGCTCTCCGTCGCTGACGCCGGATCTTGTGATGTTCACCGACAATGCTGATCCCGTCAAGCTGCTGGCTCTGGATATGAAGACCGGTGAGATCGTTGCAAGTCTGCCGGTGCTGGACGATCTGCCCGGGGGCTATCAGGTGGCGGTTGAAAACTCTGCCATCGTCTATGACGACAGCGAAGGCACCGTCAGCACCATCGTCTGCAACTGGTTCGGCGCAGGCAACGCAGGCCTTGCTGATCCCAACAACGACTCCTCAATTCAGAGCTATGCCAACATTTATGACCAGAACTGGCTGATGAAGGGCAACTGCATGATCGCGCCCGGCGTCGAACGTGTCGATACCATCAAAACCGATTCCGGCTATGAGATGAAGAGCATCTGGTCTCGAAATGACCTGAGCGACACGTCGATTATGAAGCTCTCCACCGCGACGGGCTATGTCTACGGCTACGTGCAGGATCTGACCACCGGTATGTGGCAGTACATCATTCTGGACTTTGAAACGGGCGAGACTGTTTTCACGATGGACGTCTCCAACAAGTTCGGCTACAACAACATGGCCATCGGCATGTACGCCGGAAACAGCGGCAACGCCCTCTACTGCCCGACGGGCTATCTGGAGCTGCTCAGATTGCAGGATCGCTTCGTCTATCTGCCCGAAATGCCGTACCGTGAGGTCGACCTCGACCAGGCGGCGAGAAATGTTCTTTCGCAGGAACAGTTTGCGCTTGACGGCGGCGAAGGAGAAGTCGCGAGCTGGCGCAATACCGTCACAGTCGAAAATGTTCATCCCAATACGACGGTCGCATTCCGGATGAACAATCTTTCCGGAAGCGCCGCTGAGCTGAAGCTCTATGGCTACGGTGCAGACGGAAAGCTGGCGGAGGTCGGCAATGAGCTGTGGTCGATCACGGATGAGACCGGCGCTGCCGTAGATACCCTGGCCGATGGCACACTGTATGAGCTGCGTGTGAGCATCGCAGACGGCGGTGCGCTTGATCTGAGCGAGGCGGAAAAGGAGATCAAAATTTCCGTTGTGCTTGCAAAGTAAGGCTCAATCATAACCACCGGCACTGAGCTGGTTGTTTTCTTGATACAAAAAGGCTCCGGCGCCAAAAACGCCGGAGCCTTTCTTCAAATTTGCGTCTTAAAATTGCGAATCAATCCTGCAAGTAGGAATATCGAAGGATGAAAAAACGCGGCATTTGCCTGTTGCCCGATGCGTGCTATCTCTCTGAACTCAATGTTCCCGGCAAACCGAACCGGACAAACCTTGGAGAATGTGCTGCAATACAAAGATTTCTTTCCACACATCCAAACGAGAATCTGGCGATCCTCATGCCATACCGCAATCAGCGCGCGCTCTTAGCAGGCACAGCTAAAAAAAGCAGTTATCCGCAAGAAGTCAGTCTGACCGTCCACCGTGCGCAGGGACGCGAATGGGACACCTGCTCATTTTCCTTCAACGAAGGAAAACGGCACTGGGATTCTGTGATCCCGGTGCCGTTGTATCTTTTACCATTCCTTATTTTTCAAATATGCCCGAACGCTTGAAACAAAGTATTCCGCGTTCTCGATCTGTACAGCCGTATCTGCTTTGGAGATCACAAAGAAATCGTCGTAGTCGCTGTCCGTCCGAACGTCGAACAGAACAGAGATGATCTCCGACATTCGCGTTTCAAAGATTCCCGTTTTGATATACCGGCGGCGGAACTCGGAAATGATGCCGCCGTGGTGCTTCATGTCGGTCTCGTCGAAAGCCAGCACCGCGCGCATCGCGTGAAAAACTGCGTAATAGGAGCGGTTCGCTGCACTTTTATAATTCTCCGTTTCAAGAAGATTTCTTGCCGCGGAAAGGCATTCTATCGCGTGTTCCAGCCGTGCCTGCGATAAGGCTTTTCGTTCATGCTCCTGCATAGCGGATGCCCTCCCGGACGACATTCTGGTAATATGGCAGCGCCGTCTGATAGCGCTGGAACTGCTCCAGCGGCTTGACAGTTACGGAAACGGTGATGTCATGCTCCAGACTCAATCGGCTGGTCACCTTTGCAACATCGTTGCGGTGTTTCGCAATCTCCGCTTGTTCCAAATCCACAGTCAGCAGAATATCAATGTCCGACTCCGGATTGAAATCGCCGCGCGCATAGGAGCCGTACAGATAGGCGTCATGAATGCGCCCGAAAATCGGACTGCACGCATGATAGACGCTGTGCAAAATTTCTTCTGCCTGTTTTCTGGTACACATATACTCGCCTCCATTCTTTGTTTTATTATACCCTGAATTGCCCCCACCGTCAACGGTGGGGCATGACTACTGTTTGACTACTATCGTCCAAGAAACAAAAAAAGCCGGTTTATCCAGTGTTTTCAATGGTTTTGCAATCATTCAGAAAAGACGGGGAATCTCGTCGAAAACCGTACAATCCTTGAAAATGCAGCATTTTATCAGGATACACCTGAAAACTCCGACGTTTCTGCCCCATTCGGCTGCGAGAATCCAAAAGCCGTTGATGCGACTGGACTTTTCGGGCGTGAGGGTGATTTTCCGCCTGTTCCTTGACTACTGTTTGACTACCATTTTCTTACTACCACAACTCAATATGCGCCCGTGGCGCAGCTGGATAGCGCGTGTGACTCCGACTCACAAGGGCGCAGGTTCGAATCCTGTCGGGCGTACCAAAATGCCGTGAAATCGAGCGATTTCACGGCGTTTTTATATAAACTGGTCAAATTTTCTCCTTTGAGACATAGTTCAGTTGGATGGAGCCTTTTCATGGACAAATAAAGGTTTACCGCTCATATTCCTCATATTCTTCTGCCAGCACCCAGAGATCGTATTCCTGTTTTGCCTTTTCCAACGAGAACAGTTCCTCTTTCGAGCGCTGTGCTTCCTGATTCTTTCTGCTGTGCCGTTCTTCTTTATTGGCTTTTTGTTTTCAGATACACCCCAGTGCAGAAACTTCTGGATGATTTCGAAGGACATGCATCCGTATTTCTTCTATCTGTGGCTGGAATGGAGCGATAGATTAAAACTGGCGGCACCGGATTGCAAAAAATCCAATGAAGCTTCTGCCACACAGGGAACTGGCGCACGTTCCAGGCAATTTGGCGACTATGCATCAGCAAATCCAAACGCCTGCTCCAGACGGCGCTGGACGCAAGCATGACTGATGTCGACTTTTCCCTGCGCGGGTGCGTCTGACAAAGAATTTCCATGCGCATCTGCAAAGCTGCGGCAGATATTTTGCGCTCACGGTTCACGGCAGCACGGAATATTGTAGCCGCGTGTTCGATAGCCGTGGCCGCACCTGCAAGGAGGTCGGCGCTATGCGGCAGTATGTGCAAAGTCACGCACAGGACGAGTTGCTCAAAATCTATCGTCGTGAGTACATGCGCCGCTTCGCGTGGATTCGCGTAGGAAAAATTTAGCAGAAAGCATGTTCCGCGTGGAGTAAGGAAGCGCAGAAGGAAAAAGAGAAGTGCGAGAGCGGCCAAGATCTCACAGAGGAAATTTGTGCAGTGGCTGAAGCGGTAATACCAACATAAAATATACGAGACAAGGCAAGCTTGTCCCGCATATTCGTATTTGTGCTGTGCCCTTGAAAGCAGCGCCAATCAAAGCTCCTGCGGCATCTGCCAGGCTTCGATATCGGTATGCAGCAGATGGTGAGAACGTTCGGACAGCGGCTTTCCGAGATACTCTTTGTAAAGCGCCTGCACATCGGGGTTTTCATGCGAGAAACGAAGGGGCATCTTGTGGTCAAGTCTCCACAGGACATTCCCGCGCGCCTCGGCGCACTCCTCGCCGTCGTGAATCGGCTGGCCGCCGCCGCCTGCGCAGCCACCGGGGCAGGCCATGACCTCAACGAAGTCATACTGCACGTGGCCGGAGGCAATCGCCTCCATGAGCTTCCTGGTGTTGCCGAGTCCACTGACCACCGCCGTGCGGACCGTGCCTGCACCGGGAATGTCGAAACTCGCTTCCTTCCAGCCCTGCATGCCGCGCACAGCAGTAAAGGCATCGGGGTCCGGATTTTCACCGGTCACAAGATAGTACGCGCTGCGAAGCGCCGCGTCCATGACGCCGCCGGTCGCACCGAAGATCACCGCCGCGCCCGTACCGGAGCCGAGCGGCGAATCGAAGCTGCTCTCCTCCAAGGACGCTGGGTCGATCATCGAGCAGCGGAGCATCCGCACGAGCTCGCGCGTGGTGATGACCACGTCGACATCGGGGCCGCCGCAGGCGTCTTTCATCGTGGGAAGCGCCGCCTCCGCCTTTTTGGACGTGCACGGCATGACGGAGATCACGCGAAGGTTCTTGGGGTCGACGCCGATCTTCTCTGCGAAATAGCTTTTGGCCACCGCACCGAACATCTGCTGCGGCGATTTCGCGGTAGAGAGGTTCTTTGCAAACTGCGGGAACTGCCCCTTTACGAACCGCACCCAACCGGGACAGCAGGAGGTAAACATCGGCCAGGAATACACATCCCTGTGCGTAAAGCGCTCGATGAACTCGCTGCCCTCTTCCATGATGGTGAGGTCGGCGCTGAAATTGGTGTCGAATACATAATCAAAGCCCAGCTCCCGCAGCGCAGAGGCCAGAACGCCCGGCGCGGCCTGTTCGGGTGAGAGACCAAAATATTCTGTCCACGCCGCGCGGACAGCAGGTGCAACCTGTACGACGGTCGTGAGGGTGGGATCGGCGAGCATGCGGTAGACGTGGTCGGTATCGTCGCGCTCCTCCAATGCACCGACCGGACAGTGGGTCACACACTGGCCGCAATAGGTGCAGAGGGACTGGGAAAGGCTGTCCGCCTTTGCCGTACCGACGGTCGTCCGGGAGCCGGTGCCAACCAGATCCCAGATATGCACGCCCTGCACCTTATCGCACACCTGCACGCAGCGCATGCACTTGACGCAGCGGTTTTCAAAGCGCAAAATGGGCGCGGAGTAGTCGACCGGCGCCGGACGCAGCTTTTTCTGATAGGGCGCGCCGAGCAGATTATAGTCGTTGGCGAGCTTCTGCAGCTTGCAGTTGCCACTGCGCGTACACTTGACGCAGTTTACCTCGTGCTGGCTGAGAAGAAGCTGCAGATTGACGCGGCGCGTCATGCGCACCTTCTGAGAGTTCGTGTGGATGACCATGCCCGCATGCACCTCGTTGTCGCACGCGGCGACAAGCGTTTCCTGTCCCTCGACCTCGACCATGCAGATGCGGCAGGCACCGATCTCGTTGAGATCCTTGAGATAGCAGAGCGTCGGGATGTCGATATTGGCCGCGCGCGCGGCGTCCAGAATGCTGGTTCCCTCTGGCACGCAGACGGTTTTGCCGTTGATCGTGAGTGTTACCATCTTTCGATTCTCCCTCCCTTGAAGATGCCGTAGCCGAAGTGGTCGCAGCGCAGGCAGCGTCCGCTCTCCGCGCAGGCCTCTTCGTGCGTCATGCCGCATTCAATGTCTTCAAAATCACATTTGCGCTGGGCTGCCTCACGCTCTTTGGTGTTGACGCGGCCGCGCGCGGGGCAGACGCCCAGATGCGGCGCAGGGATCTCCACATCGGTACGGATCTCATGGTGGAAGCCGAGCTGCTCGTCGATATTGGCCGCCGCGACCTTGCCTGCCGCGATGGCGCGGATGGCGGTGGCCGGGCCGGTCACGCAGTCGCCGCCGGCAAAGACGTTTTCCATGTTGTCGATCTGGCTGGAGCTTTCGGCCATAAGCGTTCCCCTTTTGATGGGGATGCCGGCCTGCTCAAAACCCGCGATCTCCACGCCCTGCCCGATGGCGACGACGATGATGTCCGCCGGAATGCGTTCTTCTGGCTGGTCTGCCGCGTCCGGGCGAGGCCGTCCGGACTTGTCGGCAAGGCCGATGATCTGCGGCTGCACCCAGAGGGCGGCGGCCTCGCACGCTTCGTTTGCCTCGATGCGCACCGGCGCAGAAAGCTCGCGGATCTCCGCACCCTCGGCAATTGCGCCCTGCACCTCGTCGGGAAGCGCGGACATATCCGCAATTCTGCGGCGATAGACGCAGGTGACGCTCGAAGCACCCAGACGGACGGAGCTTCTTGTCACGTCCATTGCGACGTTGCCGCCGCCGATGACCACGACACGCTTGCCGGTGAAGTCCGGCATCACATCATCACCGATGGCGCGCAGCATCTCAACGGCAGACATGACATTTTTGCTGTCCTCGCCGGGAATGCCGGTTTTTTTGTCCGTATGCGCGCCGATGGCGACATACAGGCAGTCGTAATCCTTGTGGAGCTGCTCGAAGGAAATGTCCTTTCCGATCGCCACGCCAGTATGTACCTCAACGCCGGTGGACAAAATGGAGGTAATCTCCGCATCAAGCTTTTCGCGCGGGAAGCGGTAAGCCGGGATGCCGTAGCGGAGCATACCGCCGAGCTGCTTCTTTTCCTCAAAAATTGTCACGCTGTGCCCCATGAGGCGCAGATAATACGCGCAGGAAAGGCCGCTCGGGCCGCCGCCGATGATGGCGACGCGCTTGCCGGTCGACTTCCCACAGGCAGGATTCGGAACATCCCCTGCGTGGTCGACTGCATAACGCTTGAGGCCCCGGATATTGACGGGCGCGTCGACCATATTGCGGCGGCAGCGCGCTTCACACGGATGCTCGCAGATATACGCACAGGCGGTCGGCATGGGGTTATCCTTGCGAATCAGGCGCACGGCGTCTGCGTACCGCCCCTCGCGCACCAGCGCAACATAGCCCGGCACGTCCACGCCCGCAGGACAGAGCGAAACGCAGGGCACGGGGTTCTGCAGCGACGCGAGGCACCGGTGGTGCTGAACGTGGTTCACGTAATCGTCCCGGAAGCCCTCAAAGCCGCTCAGGACCAGCTGCGCCGCGTCGCGGCCGATGGCGCAGTCGGCAGAGGCGACGATGGCGCGCGCCGTTTTTTCGATGGTGTCGATGGTCAGCATCGTACCAGTACCGTCGAGCACCTGCCCCATCAATATGCTCAGCTGGCCAAGTCCAATGCGGCAGGGCACGCATTTGCCGCACGACTGCGCGTGGCACAGCTGCAAAAATGTCAGCGACATATCGATCGGACACAGGCCCGGAGGACTGGACGCGATCCTGCGTTCCATGTCCTTGTAGAGGCGGTCAACGACCGTCTGGGCCTTGCTTGCGGTTTTGATATCCAATCTGCTCAAGGCTGGCTCCCTCCTTCTGCTTTTCTGATCTTTTTATTCTATTTTTTGATATAAACAGCATTTTTTAATCCAAAAAAATCATAGCATATCCACCGGATACCGGTCAATACTTATCGATAAAATCTTATCAAACCGTTCATTCTTCTTTTGCGGACCGTCTATTCGTAATTTGATATGTCCCATTTCAAAAGCCGGAGGCAGCCCTGATACGCGCCGGAGCAGCGGCGTTGTTTTGCGCCGCTGCTCGTTTTGTTTATTCAGCCTGTACGTTTTGCCCGGTATAGATCTTTGTGTCATCCTTATGAACTGTGTTCAGTTTGGGCTCCGCCGTCTTCTGCCCAGGAATAAAAATGGGTCGAGTGCGTATCCGACGCCAGCGGTGCAGGGTCGAGGCGGAAGCCGGAGATCCCGAGCGCCTCTTCCGGGCGAACCCAGGGTTTTCCCTGTACGGCGCTCGTTTCCTCATGCGTCAGAAGCCCCCGGTAGATCGTCAGTGCCCGCCGGTAATAGCCGTCGCGGATGCAGGCCTCCTCCTCGCCGTCATTCAGCAGGTGCAGGATCAGCGGCAGCATCTGTGCTGCGTAGGCAACAGACGCAGATTGCGCAACCGCGCCCGGAATATTTGCAACACAGTAATGCACAATGCCGTCTACAATGTACCGCGGATCTTCATGCGTGGTCGCGCGGCTGGTCTCGATCGCGCCCGGCTCGTCGTTGGAAATATCCACGATCACTGAGCCCTTTTCCATGAGGGAAAGCATGTTTCGGGTGATGAGGAACTCTTTGTTCTCCTTCTGCCATTTGACACAGTTGAGGACGATATCCATTTTCGGCAATTCTTCCGCAATATGCGCCCGTGAGCAGCGCCTAACGCGGACTCGGCCATTATACTGTGCTGAGAGCGCACGGAGCCTGTGCATATTTCTGGCCATGACCGTACAGTTGGCGCCGAGCGCCTGTAAGACCTGCAGAGCGCCTCTGCCGACTTTTCCGCTTCCGAGAATCAGCGCATGGATGCCCGGCTCCCCCGCAAGGCCGCCGACATATTTTCCCTTTCCGCCGTGGATGGTCAGCAGCGATTCCAGCCCGAACAGCGCCCCCTGCTTCCCCGCTGCCTCACAGTTCGGGGAGCCATATCGATGGGAATCCTCCGCCGTAAATGCAATGCAGCCGCTTTTCATCAGCGCGTCGACCTCCTCCGGATTTGCCGCCGGATGCAGGCAACCGAGAAGCAGCTGGCCTGTCCGGATCAACGGCCATTCCTCCGGCGTAAACTCCTTGACCTTGGCAACCATATCGCAGACCTTGAACAGCTCCTGCACGGAGTCTGTCAGAAGCGCTCCCGCAGATTCATACGCTTCATCCGAAAAACCGGCTCGTTCTCCGCAGCCGCGCTGTGCATAAACAGTGTGTCCTGAGGTCGTGATGGTCTCCACCTCTTTTGGCGTACAGATCACTCGGTTTTCACCCTTCTTCGTCTCACGCAAAATCCCCAAAATCATATGCCGCGCCTCCTTTCAACAAATATTTTTCTTGTCATGCTGTGTTTTCTGTTTTTATATTATACAGGAAAATTGGCAGATCCGCAATGCTAATAATATGAAGTCTCAGTTTAATTTAGTGCTGCTCCGCATACCTCAACAAAAACGTGCAGGATTTGAGCGGATCCCGCTCAAATCCTGCACGTTCCAAGTTTCTGTGCAGCGCTTATTTTTCACGCTCAGCCTTCTGACACGCCGGGCAGACGCCTTCAAAGATCAACCTGTGCCGCGTGATCCGATACCCGGATTCCGCCGCAAGCGTTTTGTCCGGCGTTGGGTCGTATGAAAACGGAGCATCGCAGACTGCGCCGCAGCCCGTGCAGATCAGGTGATAGTGAAAGTCTGTCCTGCAGTCATACCGATCCGCTCCGGGGACCTTTACATGCGTGATCTGCCCCTCCCCAGAAAGGATATTCAGATTCCGATAAACCGTTCCGCGGCTGATTCTCGGGTCTTTTGCACGGATCTCCAGATAGATCTGGTCTGCGCTCGGATGGTCATGGTGTTCCTGTACCGCTTCCAGAACAATTTTACGCTGCCGTGTGTTTCGGTACTGCATCTTGCTTCCGCCTGCCCTCATATCATTCAATTTCATCGTCTGCCATGAAAAATCCGGACTTTCCGCCCTTATCCATGAGCAGATATATGAATTGTACCGCAAAATATATCGGCTGTCAACATTCCAGTAATTGCGGTTTTTGGCAGCAGATTTCCTATCGTTTCCCCCTCTTGTCAAACGAAACTGAATCAGATATACTTAAAATAGAGGAGAGAAACCGAAGTTCCGGAACAAATCCTGCAACGGAGCCTCTGTTTTCCCGTCTATAAACAGAGCGACAAACGAAAGGAGATTACACTATGAAAAAGGATCGCCAACTTGTAATTCTGCTTGCCGCCCTGCTGGTTCTGATTTTTTTATCCAGCTGTGCCGCGGGCAAAAACGCGTCCATGACCCCTGCGGCCACTGATTTTGCCTACGCCGAGGACGATTCCTACACGCGCGATGCCCCTACCGAAGAGCCGCAGGCAGAAGCGCCAATGGCAAACGAATACAAAGCAGAAACCGGCGGCGCAATGGGCGAAATGAGCTTTGACGACACCGCAGAAGCAGAAGAAGCGCCGGCCGGAAGCCCTGAATCGCAGGGGGGTGCTGCGGACTTCACGGAAAAAATCATCTACTCCGCGAACGTTTCCATCGAGACGACCGACTTTGACGCATCTGTTTCCGGACTTGAGCAGAAGATCCGCTCGCTCGGAGGCTTCGTGGAAAACTCCAACGTTTCCGGCGATACGCGCTGGAACAATGATGGAACGACCTCCGTTGTAAACCGCTGGGCCTATTACACATTCCGGATCCCCGCAGAGAAATTTGAGTATTTTCTCCAGTTGACGCACACATATGGAAACGTCCTGTCGACCAGCCGCAGCGCCCAGAACGTCACATCCTCCTATACGGATTTTGAGGCGCGGCTGTCCTCTCTCAACACACAGGAGGAGCGGCTGCTCGATATGCTCTCCAAAAGTACAGATGTGGAAACGCTCATCGCGCTGGAGCAGCGTCTGTCGGATGTGCGCTATGAAATTGAAGCCATCGAGAGAAATCTTCGCAATTATGACGCGCAGATCCGATATTCCACCATCAATCTGTCCATCCGGGAGGTAGAACTTTATACACCGACGGTTCCCATCCGGCGCAGCTTTGGAGAAAAGCTTGAAATTGCCCTTTCCGACGGGTGGACGCAATTCATGCGCGGCACACAGAACCTGCTCCTCGGTCTTGCCGCTTCTCTGCCTGCGCTGATACTGCTGCTCGTTCTCGCGGCAGCCGTCATCATCTGCATCCGGATCCGGGTAAAAAAGCGCAAAGCAAAAAAAGCTGCCGCCGAGGCTGCTGCAAAGGAGCAGGAACCCTGATCAGGCGGAGCAATACCACTGTTTTTTATAAATCGCTTGCTATCAGGACTCGGTATCTATTATAATATAACCACCGCAGGAAACCCATATGAAAGCAGCTTTGCCCCGCCTGCACCCGCCGCCATTCCGACGTGAATATGCAAGGAGGTATTGTCTATGCGTACACAAGCCATCCGTTCCAGAGAGAATCCTAATCTCGAACTCATTGCATTCCATGGTCATTTTGCGACCCGGCATTCCCATAACAGTCATTACCTTGACATCACACGGCTGAAGCACGAATACAGTCTGGCGCACGACACTGCGCTTGCGCTCGCAAACCATTACATCTACGAAAAGTCGATCGACACCATCATCTGCATGGATGGCAGCGAGGTCATCGGCGCGTTCCTGGCCCGACAGCTGACGCAGAAAATTTTGTTCTCTGTCAACAATAACAAGAGCATCTGTGTCGTCACACCGGAATATGACACCAACGGCCAACTTCTTTTCCGTGAAAATCTGGTTTCCATGATCCATGGCAGAAACATGCTTCTATTGATCTCGACAGTCAATTCCGGAAAAACTGCGCGGCGCGCCCTTGATTGTATCCAATACTATGGCGGCAAAACGCAGGGCATTGCAGCGGTTTTCAGCGCGATTCCTGACCTGGACGGCATCCCAGTGTTGAGCCTGTTCACGCCTGCCGATATCCCGGGCTATGAGACCTATCCAACCGGCGAGTGCCGAATGTGCAAAGCCGGGCAGCGAATTGACGCGCTGGCGAACAGCTATGGCCTTTCCACCTTCCGATGATCCTTCAGCCAGGCAGCGCACCCGGCCTTCGCGTCCGGGTGCGCTGTTTATATGATCAGAAAACATCTTTTGCGTAATCGCTGACGAAACCGTTTGTCAGCCCATGTCGGCGGCAAGGGTCTGGTCGATGAGTTTCTGCAACGTCTCCGCCTGCTTTTTTTCCGTGATGGCACCTACGATGGGGTCACCCACGATGTTGCCGTTGCGGTCCACCACATAGGTGGTGGGATAGGCGAAGATGTTGGTTGTGAATTTTCCGGCCTCGCCGTCGGAAGCGAAATACACGTTCTGATAGGTCGCGCCCTTCTTGGCCAGCACATCCTTCGCCTCCGAGATTGCCGCTTCGTCGCCGTCCAGCGTGAAGGTGTTGACGCCGATGAGCGCGCCGCCCTTCTCCGCAAGCTCCTTGTTCAGCGCGTCCAGCTCGGCAAGCTCACCCACGCAGGGATTGCAGGTGGTGAACCAGAAATTCACCACGGTGACAGCATTGCCGGAGAACAGCTCGTCGCTCTTCACCGTGTTGCCATCCAGGTCTTTACCCTCAAAGGCGGGGAACTTCTGCATGCTGCCGTCGTCGGGAGGGTTGCTCGTGTCGCTGCCTGCGGGCATGCTCATATCGCCGTCCATGGATTGCTGCACGATCTCGGGGTACTTTTCCTCCAGCGCGGTCAGCTTGTTTTCAATATTGCTGATCTCCGTGGCCGATTCCTTCAGCATCTCATACTCTTCGTCGGTGAACTGGTCTTTGGCGCTCTCGATGGTATCCAGCAGGAACTCACCATAGTTTTTTCCATCCTCCACCATGGCCATGCCCTTGTCGGCCTCCATGAAAACCTTTTCCCAGAGCGCAGTGTTCTGCGACAGGATCGTGTTCTCCTGTTCCATCAGCTTTTTGTGCAGGGCAAGTGCCTCCTCGGCGTTTTTCGGCTCGCCGGTCATGGCAGAGTCATTGCTGCTCATATCCGCTTTTTTATCGTTGTTCTTTGTGCCGCAGGCCGCCAAAGACAGCACCAGCAGGGCCGCCAGCAGCAGCGCAGTAAACTTTTTAAACTTCATTTTGATTCCTCCGTATTGATTTTTGTTGTATTTTCTTTCCCGTTGCCAAAGCCGCAGCGGAAGCACACAGCGTTTGTGGGACAGGCACGAATACACATCCCGCAGCGAATGCACTCGGTATGGTTGGGTGTCTTCGTTACATCTACATCCATCTTGCAGGCTCTGGTGCATTTCCCGCAGGAAACGCACTTGTTCTTGTCCACCTTCATCTGAAACAGGGATACCCGGTTGAACAGGGCGTAGAACGCCCCCAACGGGCACAGCCACTTGCAGAAGGGGCGGTAGAACAGCACGCTCAGTACGATCACCGCCAGCAGGATGCTGAACTTCCATGTAAACAGGCTCCCCAGCGCCGCCCGGATGCCAGAATTGGCAAGGGACAGCGGGATCGCCCCCTCCAGCACGCCCTGGGGGCAGAGGTATTTACAGAAGAACGGGTCTCCCATGCCCACATCGTTCACAAGGAATGCCGGCAGCAGGAATACCATCACCAGCAAAACGGCATATTTCAGATATCGCAGGGGTTTGAGCTTCTTTGTGGAGAACTTCTTTGTCGGGATCTTATGCAGCAGCTCCTGAAACCAGCCGAAGGGACAGAGGAAGCCGCAGATAAAGCGCCCCAGCATCACGCCCAGCAGAATGAGAAAGCCTGTGATATAATAGGAAAAGCTGAACTTCGATGAGCCCACCACTGCCTGAAACGCCCCGATGGGGCAGGCCCCGGACGCCGCCGGGCAGGAGTAGCAGTTGAGCCCCGGCACACAGACGGTCTTCCCCGCGCCCTGATACAGTCCGCCCTTGAGAAAGTTCGGCAGATGCAGGTTGGTCAGCAGCGCCGCTCCCGCCTGGATCCAGCCCCGGAAGCGGGACATGGTCTGCGAAACGCCTGAAAACTTTTTACCCAATGCCCACACACTCCAGACATAATTTGATTGCTTTGCTCAGCACCGTCGCCGCCTCGCCCCGCCATACGCCAAAGCACAGCATGGCGGCTCCGGCGAGCAGAAGCGTGATCTGCGCCGCCGCCTTCTTTCCGTGACTCAAGTTTCATCACCCTTTCCGTTTTGTGTTTCCATCATAGCACGGGAGAGTTAAAGTCCCTGTTAAGAACAGAAACTTAACACAAACTTTATCTGTTTCTGCTATACTGAAGACAATCAAATGAATGAAGCTTATAAAGGAGGGCTTTCATGCATCTTTTGGTTATTGAAGACGAACGCGCTCTGTGCGAGACCATCGTCCGCAGCCTGCGGCGTTTGGCATACAGTGTAGACTGCTGCTACGACGGGGAGAAGGCGCTGGAGCTTCTTGGCGTGGAACGCTACGATCTGGTGCTTCTGGATCTGAACCTGCCGGGCAAGGACGGCATGACGGTGCTGCGCACCCTGCGGCAGACAGACCGGGAGACGAGAGTCCTGATTCTCTCCGCCCGCAGCGAGGTGGAGGACAAGGTGGAGGGACTGGACGCGGGTGCCAATGACTATCTGGCAAAGCCTTTTCACTTAGCCGAGCTGGAAGCCCGTATCCGCAGCCTGACCCTGCGGCAGTTCACGCAGCAGGACGTGCTGCTGACCTGCGGGGATTTAGCCTTCGACACGCGCTCCCGCACCGCTTCCGTCAATGCTCAGGCCCTGACGCTGACCCGCAAGGAAACGGGGATATTGGAATATTTAATGGTACATCAGGGGCGACCGGTGAGTCAGGAGGAGCTGATGGATCATGTCTGGGACAACAGCGTGGACAGCTTTAGCAACTCCATCCGGGTACATATCTCCGCTCTGCGCAAAAAACTGCGTGCCGCACTGGGCTATGACCCCATCCGCAACCGCATCGGCGAAGGCTATCTGATGGGAGGCGAGGAAGCATGAAGCGCCTTTCTTTGCAGTGGCGCATCACGCTGATGAGCGTCCTGCTCATCGGAGTTACCTGTATTTCCATGAATCTGCTGCTCTGTTCCTCCGGCATGTACTATATGGACACGATTGCGAACACTTTTCAGGGTGGCACTGTTCTTATCGATGGTGAAGGCGAAGTGAGCTTTGACCCGCAGCTCGTAGCGCCTGACGAGGATTTGACAATCATTGTCGATGGGGCGCAAGGGCACTTCCGCACCACCAACTGGTACATCACGGCGGCGGTAACGCTGCTCAGCGGCATCCTCGCCTATTTTGTCAGCGGACGCGCCCTCAAGCCTCTGCGCAGCTTTGCCTCGCAGGTCGAGCAGGTGCAGATGAGCAACCTGGCAGACATGAAGATCAACGAGGACGTATTGCCGGAGTTCCGCCAGTTCAGCCATTCCTTCAATCAGATGCTTGAACGGCTGAACAACGCCTTTGCCGCCCAGCGGCAGTTCACTGGCAACGCTGCCCACGAGCTGCGCACGCCGCTTGCGCTGATGCAGGCGCAGCTGGAACTGTTCTCCGCAGAGCACCCCGACATACTGCCGGAAACAGCAGCATTTCTTTCTTTGTTGCGGGAGCAGACGGAGCGGCTGACGCAGATGACAAAAACACTGCTGGAAATGAGCAGCCTGCAGCAGGTACCGCGGAACGAACGGATTCAGCTTGCGCCCATGGTCGAGGAGATCTTCACAGACCTCGCGCCGCTGGCAGATAAGCGCGGCATCACGCTGACGGCGGATGGCGACGGCGTCATGACCGGCAGCGACGCGCTGATCTACCGGCTGCTCTTCAACCTGACGGAAAACGCCGTCAAATACAATCGCCCAGGCGGCTCGGTGCGGGTCTGCGTCACACAGGAGCCGGAAAAGCTCCGGATCCGTGTCTCCGACACCGGCTGCGGTATCCCGGAGGAGTATCAGCAGAGCATCTTCCAGCCCTTTTTCCGGGTAGACAGATCCCGTAACCGGGAGTACGGCGGTGCGGGGCTGGGACTTTCTCTGGTGTGGGAGATCGCCGACCTCCACGGCGGCTACGTATGGGTGGAGGCAAGCTCGGAGAAGGGTTCCACCATTGCGGTAGAGCTGCCGGTGCAATAAATTGTGTGTGAACCTCCGATGCACTGCCTGTATGGGCGGGATCTAAAGCATCCTATAAAATACCGGGATGGTTTTCGTCTTCTTTCCTGATTCCAACCCCCTGCAAACGAAGAGCCTATGTTGGCGCCTAACCTTGGTGCCAACATAGGTTCTTTTCTTTCCATGTCTCTATACAAAAGCTTGCCGGAGCAGCTCTATTTCCCGGCACAGTGCAACCGCTCTTCTTTTTTATCGTCTATATTGATAGATAACAAGAAAGGAGGGTCTGGTTATGAAGAGGATCGTATCAGGGCTGCTGCTTTTGGCCCTGCTGAGCGGCTGCACATCGGCAGCCATGCAGAAAACGCCGGAGGACTCCGGCAGGGATGCGCCGTTGACTGTCGTACAGGAAAGCATGCCGGAGGATTTTGCAGTCCGGTTCACATGGTGGTATGATACCGACCGAAAGAGTATCATGGACACGCAGGAGGGTCTGCTGCAAAGAGATCTTGTCACCGAGGGGACCGCCTCTGTGGAGTTTCGACCGGATACAGCGTTTTTGCAGGAGCTGTATGCGCTTGTTTGCGAGGATGGATTCCTGGATATTCGGCGGCCAATGATCTCGCAGGAGCTGACAACAGATGATACGTTGGTCGCGGTGATGCCAAATTGCTGGTATGAGATCCGTGTCACAAAGAATGCGGAGCAGTACCTGATCTGCGGCGATATGACTGCGGCAGCTTATACACAGACAGATGCGGACGCTGCCTGCTTTATGAAGACGGTGGAAGCCCTGCTGGGGCTGGTAAAAGGAACTTCTGCGTGGGCGTCTCTGCCGGAACCAAACGCAGCTTATGAGTGATCGCCGCCATGGCATCTTTCTGTTCTTTTCTGCGGTTCAAACTCCCGCGCAAGCTACACCGGCCTGCGCGGGAAATTTTATCAGGTCATCACTTCTGCTCCTGCATATAGAGGTTTACGCGGCTCTGGATGAGACGGCTGGCTTCCTCGACGCTTCTGTCACCGGCAAGATAGCCTGCGGCTTCCTCGGTAATGATGCTCAGGACGCTCTGGTCGTAGTCTAAAAAGTTGGTCGTAGACTCGATCAGCTCCATGACGGTGTCGTACTGCTCCTGCGTGACAGCATAGAGCTCGATCATTGGCTCGTCGCCATAGCTCATGCCACCGGAGGAAATGGGGATCGGATCACCATTCCCGTCAAGCACCTGGCTGCCATTGGCGTCGGTCTGATATTCCTGTGTCATGGCTTTCCCGGCCATGGCGTCAAAGGCAGACCTCAGGATCGGGAAATTCCAGAGGTTTTTCTGGTATTCCTCAGAGAGCGCCGAACGGATAAACGCCCAGGCGCCTGCTTTATCCTTGCAGGCCGTGGGGATGCAGAGCGTTACGCTGGCAGTAAAGGCGCTGCCGCTGGAGCCATCTTCCCGCGGGAAACCAACAAACCGGATATCGTGATCGAGCGCGGCAAAGGTATAGTAGATGTTGTCAAAGTCGTTGAGGTTCATAGGATACAGCAGCTGTTTGCCGCTTTTCATGCGGGTAAAGTCGCTTTCATATGCTTCGTCGCTCTGCCAGCTGAACTCTGCCGGGAGCGGCTTGACGAACTCCAGAAGGGCGCGGAACTCGTCAGAATCGAAATTGCAGGTGCCATTCTGCCAGTCCATGAAGCCCTTTGCGTTCATGGCGACGCAATACATGAGCATCTCCGACTGGGTGTAATACTGGTTGAATACCATCGCGCCTTCGGGCAGCTTGCTGAGCGCGTTCTTGACGTCAGCCAGCGTCCATGTCGTGTAATCGCCGACGATCCTGCCGAGGCCGACTGCCGTGGTGATGCCAAAATTGATGGGCAGCTGATAGAGCTTTCCATCCACCTGCGCGGCCTCGACCGGGCGGGTCATGAGTTTGTCGCGCGAATAGTCGGGGTCGGCGTCAAGATACGGCCAGAGGTTCTCCAACATGCCCCTGGCGGCATACTGCCGGATCGGCAGCATCATATTGCCAACGATCAGATCCGGTATCTTGCCGGCGAGAACTTCGGTGTTGAACACGGTAAGGCCGGCATAGTAATCCTCGCCGTCTGCATACTCCGCATAATCCCTGACCACGATGCGGCAGTCGGTGCTGGTCTGGTTGAACTTGACGATCTGGCTGCGGAGGTTATAATCAAGACTGAAGCAGGCCAGCGTCAGCTCTGTTTTCTGCTGCACATCGGCAGCATCCATGCGGCTCAGCACCAGGATCCGCTGCCGCTCCCGCGTTCCGTCATAGCTGTGCCCAAGGGTCACAGTGGCGATGCGACCGTCAGCCAAGAAGCCGAGGCGATTGTAACCGATGGTATTGCTGTCCACATCACATGCCAGCCAGTCGACGACCTTTTCCACCTCGCCGGTGTCCTTGCGTTCGCCAAAGATGTTACCGCCGTCTATAAAGAAATACCGATAGACATCATTGCCCGGCTGCAGGCTCCATGCGCGGGAAGAGACCGGTGTTTCCTTTCCCCAGTTCTTCGTTTCAGGGTCAAGCTGTTTGAAGGCCATCTTCCCGTCATTGTAAGTAGTCAGTGCGCCGACTTCACCGGCAGAGAGCTGGCAGAGCTGGCCGGAAAGCTCGTCAGCGGATTTGCTGAAAACGAAGCTGCCATCCGGCCCATAAACATTGACTGTCTGATAATCGTAAGTATAGACATAGCCCTTATCATCGGAGAGCAGGGTGTCAAGGTACGAATAGCCCCAGTCTCCTGTGCTGTTCGGATCTTCCTCGTTTGCGGGGATGATGGTGCGAAGCAGCGTGCCATGCGCATCCAGCTGGATGAGCTCCGAAAGGGAGGGCCCCATCTCGCCGTCATCCGTGTAAAGGTCTGTCCGGCGGTAGATCCAGAGCGTGCCGTCTGTGCCGGCCGCGAGGGCATGGATCTGGGCGCTGCTGTTGCTGCTGCGGAAAATCTGTGTACCATCGTCCAGATCTTCCACATCAGGCTTGTCAACGTAGTTGACGAGCTGTACGCATTCTCCGCTGTCAGGTTCAAACCGGAAAAGGCCCTCGGAATAGGTGTCATAAGAAACCTCATTGCCGTCTTTGTCAATGTAGGTATCCTGTCCGCTGAGAATACTGGCAGTAAAATAAAGTGTACTGCCCGAAACGCAGCTCCGGCTGATCCACTGGATCGGTTCCGGCAGATCAAAATACTGCGGTTGATAGGCGTATTGAGACGCTAGCTCCGGTATCGTCTCCTGCTGTGTATTCTGGCCTGAATTGTCTGTCTTTGTTTCGTTTTTGCTGCACCCGACAAGTGTGCCGAGCAGCAGCACAAACGCAAGACAGACGGAGAGCGTTCGTTTTGTCATTGTTCGTCCTCCTCGTTTATGTTTACCATAATAAATTATTATCAATTTATGTGGTTTTCTACAAAAATGAACCCGCTTATTTACTATCCTCCCTTTTGCCCGAGCACAACACGCTCTACCGTGTCTTTGTTTTCTGCATCATAAAATACAAGCAGCGTTGTGTCCGCATCAAGGTCCCACACATCTGCCCAGATCCCGGACGGCATGGCATCCGGGTCTCCCCAGCTACGGCGGACACTGTTCCTGTCCTGTCCTCGCAGCTGCTCTGCCGCATATTGCTCACCCTTTTCCAGAATATACGCGGCCACGGTTTCTTTGGATGGAATACTATTGTCGTTTTTTTCTCTGTCAGAGAGCCGCACCGCCAGCACAAGTGCCAGAAATACACAAACGGTTACGGTTGTAATGATTCGTCTTTTCATAAGCTGCCTCCAGTCTTGTTGTTTACATAAGAACCTCTTCCCCTGTGTTGCCACTTTTTTGTCTCCGCCAGAAATAATATTAAGACTTTATATTAAATAAGTCTTGCCAAAGCCTTCTTTCTCCTATATAATATAGATACAGGGGAACCACGAATGCAACACCCTTGGAGACAGCGGGAACATCCCTTCTCCTCCGATCTCATAGCTTTGATCTTTTGGTTTTCCCAATGCACAAGATAATGGCTGCGGGCGGATGCTAGGGTGTATCTGAAAACTGGTGATGTGACCGGCAGCGAGGAATTTTCGCGCTGAGCAAGACATTTTTTCGCAGGAATACTGACGTATTTCAAGGAAAAATGACGCAGCGCAGCGTGAAAAGGCCCGCTGTCCGGGTGCGTTGACAGTTTTCAGATACACCCTAGACACACGGGAACTTTTGTCTGATATCGTGCGTCCAAAGGAGTACACACATAGAAAGGGGTGTTTCTGATGCTGAAAATCGAGCATCTGAGCAAAACATATGGAGAAAAGAAAGCTGTCGACGATCTGAGTCTGCACATCCGGCCCGGCGAGATCTACGGCTTTATCGGCCACAACGGCGCGGGCAAGACCACAACGATCAAGTGCTGCGCCGGGATCCTGCAGTTTGAGCAGGGCGAGATCTACATCGACGGCAAGTCCGTCAAGGCCGATCCGCTCGGCTGCAAGCAGCAGCTGGCCTACATTCCGGATAACCCGGACCTGTACGAGTTCCTCTCCGGCGTCAAATATCTGAACTTCGTGGCGGATATCTTCGGCGTGTCGAAGACCGACCGCGAGGCGCGGATCGAAAAATACGCGGACCTGTTCGACCTGACCGGCGATCTGGCCCAGCCGATCTCGGCGTATTCGCACGGCATGAAGCAGAAGCTGGCCATCATCTCGGCCCTGCTCCACGACCCGAAGCTCATCATCATGGATGAGCCCTTCGTCGGTCTGGACCCGACGGCGGCCTATCAGGTCAAGACCATCATGCGCGAGCACTGTGACCGCGGCGGCGCGATCTTCTTCTCCACGCACGTGCTGGAGGTCGCGGAGAAGCTCTGCGACAAGGTCGCCATCATCAAGCAGGGCCGTCTGATCGCGTCCGGCACGATGGACGAGGTCAAGGGCGACCAGTCGCTCGAGGCCGTATTCCTGGAGCTGGAGGGTGAGGAACATGCTTAAATCGCTGCTTCGCGTCCGGTTCGCGGCGCTGCTGGCCGCCTTTACCGGGCAGAGCCGGAAGCGCGGCCGCCAGACGAAGGGCAAGGCCGTCGGCTATGCGCTTCTGATGCTCTACTGCTTCTGCGCGTTCGTCTTCCTGTTCTATTCCTCGTTCTCGCAGCTGGCGGAGGCGTTCTTCCCCGCCGGGCTCGGCTGGCTGTATTTCGCGATGTTCGCCATCATGGCCTTCGCGCTCATGTTCATCGGCAGCGTCTTTACGGCGAAATCCCAGCTGTTTGAGGCGAAGGACAACGAGCTGCTGCTGTCCATGCCGGTCAAGCCCGGTCTGATCCTGCTCAGCCGTATGGCGGCGATGCTCGCCATGAACTTCGTGTTCGAGCTGGTCGTGGCGCTGCCGGTCTTTGCCGCGTGGCTGCGCTTCGGCAGCCCGGACGCCGCCGGGATCGCAGCCTTCGTGCTGATCGTGCTGGCGCTGCCGCTGTTTGCGCTGGCAGTGAGCTGCCTGTTTGCCTGGCTCATTTCGCTGCTTACGAGCCGCATGCGCAATACGACGGTCATCACCATGGTGCTGTCGGTCGTGTTCCTGCTGGCGTATTTCGTGTTCTGCTTCCGGATGAATACCTACGTGACCCAGCTGGCCGCGAACGGCCAGGCCATCGCGGGCGCGCTCGGCGCGGCCCTGCCGCTCGTCTGGCTGGGCAGAGCCGCGGCGGAGGGGAACCTGGCTTGCCTGGGCCTGACGCTCCTGTGGACCATCCTGCCGTTCGCGCTGGCCTATGTGCTGCTCGCGCGCAGCTTTATCCGTATCGTCACGACCAACCGCGGGCAGATCCGGGTCAGATATGAGAAAAAGGCCATGCACGCCTCGTCGCAGGATGCGGCGCTCTACCGGCGGGAGCTGGCCCGGCTGACCAGCAGCTCGGGCTATATGCTGAACGCGGGCCTCGGGCTGGTGTTTGAGCTGGCGCTGGCGGTGCTGGCCGTCGTCAAGCGGCAGGAGCTCCTGACAGTTTTTCAGGTGATGCCCGCTTTGAAGCAGGCGCTCGCGCCGATCCTGCTGCTGGCGGGGATGCTGGTCTCCGGCATGGTGTTCTTCACGGCCTCCTCCGTCTCGCTGGAGGGCAAAAGCTACTGGATCGTGCGTTCCATGCCGGTCCCGACGAAAAAGGTCCTGCGGGCCAAGCTGAACCTCTCCAACAGCCTGTCAGCCGGCCCTGCGCTTTTGATGATGCTGGTGTGCGCGCTGGTGCTGGGGCTTCCGGCGGTGGAAGTGATCCTGCTGCTGGCCTGCCAGCTGCTGTTCGTGCTGTTGAGCGCCGATATTGGCCTGATGGAGGATCTGCGCCACTGCAATCTTGACTGGATCAATGAGACGCAGGCGGCCAAGCAGGGCGCGGGCGTGGTGCTCACGATGCTGATCGTGTGGGGGTTCGTGCTGGCGGTCGGCGCGGTGTATTTTGCGCTGCTGGCGATCGTGCTGACCACGCCGGTATTCCTGGCGCTGGTGCTGGCGCTCCTCGCCGCGCTGTACGCCCTGACCCAGCGCTGGCTCTCCACCCGCGGCGTCCGCCGCTTCGAATCGATCCGTTGATCCCCAGGCTCCCCTCCCAGGGGAGCCTTGTGTTTTCGGCAGTTTTGCGGCTTGCTTCCAGTGCATGGATGATGTAGAATAGAACAGTATTTTGCGCGGACAGGAGGCGAGCGGGATGAAGTATATTGCGATCTGCGGTACGGTCGGTGCCGGCAAGACCACGCTGCTCGGGCGGCTGATCGACCGGCTGGGGCCGCGCGCGGCCTTCCATGAGGAGCGCCCGCAGGATAACCCCTACATCAACGACTACTATTCCGATTCCAAACGCTGGTCGTTCCACTCGCAGGTAAGCTTCCTTTCACTCTATTTTGACGATCCGGCCTGGCGGCCGGGCGAAGGACAGCCGGAATTCTTTTTCTTTGACCGCGCGTTTCTGGAAAATCTGGTCATCGCCAAATACCGCCTGCGCCAGCAGGATCTGACGCAGGATGAATACGGCATTCTCTGCAAGCTGGCAAACGGCATCGCCTCGCTGATGCCGCCGATCGACAAACATCTCTATCTCGACTGCTCCGTCAGCACCATCATCGAACATATGCGCCAGCGCGGGCGGGAGTATGAGGACGATCTGGACCTCATGTACGTGTACGAGCTGAAGGAGCTCTACGACGAATGGGCCGAGACGCTCCCGCCGGACCGGACGCTGCGCATCAGCATGGACGGCGGAGAATACGATCTGGAGCAGATCGTGCGCTTTCTGGAGGCGTGAGCATGCAAAATCAGGATCGGCCGATCGCCTTTTTCGATTCCGGCCTCGGCGGGATCAGCGTCCTGCGGGAGACGGTGCGGCTGCTGCCGCAGGAAAATTATCTGTATTACGGCGACTCGCTCCACGCGCCCTATGGCGTGCGGCCGGAGGCGGAGATCCGCGCGCTGGCCGGCGCGGCGGCGGAGCAGCTCGTGCAGGCGGGGGCCAAGGCACTCGTTGTGGCCTGCAATACGGCGACGTCCGCTGCCATCGTGCAGCTGCGCGAGGCGTATCCCGATATCCCCGTCATCGGCACCGAGCCCGCGCTCAAGCCCGCGGTGGAGAAATACCCCGGCGGCCGGATCCTCGTCATGGCGACGCCCATGACCATCCGGCAGGAGAAATTTCAGGCACTTAAGGCACAGTATGACGACCAGGCGGAGATCATCGGCCTGGCCTGCGGCGGGCTGATGGAGTTCGTCGAGCGCGGCGAGCTGCGCGGCGAGGCGCTGGACGCGTATCTGTTCGATAAGCTCGGGCCGTACCTTAAGGTCCCGGTCGATGCGATTGTGCTCGGCTGCACGCATTATCCGTTCCTCACCGGCGCGATCCGCCGGATCGTCGGCCGCGGGCCGGAGATCCTGGACGGCAGCCACGGCGTCGCCATGCAGCTGGGGCGCAGGCTCGCCGCCGCGGGCATGCTCCGCACGCAGGGCGGGGCAGGGACCGTGGAGTTCCGGAACTCGCTGGACGAGCCGGAGATCCTTGCGCTCAGCCGCGCGCTGCTGCAATATCGGGAAGACTGAGAGTGCCGCCCTGCCGGGCGGCACTTTTTTCGGGAAAAATCAAAAAAAGGCTTACACTTTTTCTGCCGGGTCTGTTATACTGTACTTGTAAGAAGTTGTGTTTATCCGGGAAAGAAGGAGGAAGCCTATGTTTTCAGTTGGCGAATATATTATTTACGGCGTGGAAGGCGTGTGCGAGGTCGAGGAAGCCGGAAAGCTGAAAGTTGCCGGTCTGGATAAAAACCGGGAGTATTACCGCCTGCGCCCGTATTACCACGGCGGCACGATCTACACGCCGGTCGACGGCAAGGCCGTCATGCGGCCGGTCCTGACGCGCGCGGAGCTCGAAGGGCTTCTTCCGCGCCTGCCGGAGCTGGAGCCGCTGGACGATGTGCCTGCCGACAGCCGCGCCGCGGGCGAGTATTACCGCGCGATCCTCTCGGAGCATGACTGCGTCCGCCTCCTGCGGCTGTGCCGGACGCTCCACAATAAGCAGCAGGCCCTCTCCGCCAGCCGCCGCACCGTCAGCTCCACGGAGCTGCGCAGCTGGAAGATGGCCGAGGAGATGCTCTACGGCGAGTTCGGCTTCGCGCTCGGCATGCCGCCGTCGAAGGTGAAGGCATATCTGCAGGAAAAGCTGGGCAGCTGACCGGCCCTTGTAAGAAAAAAGCGTGCAGTCCTATGGACTGCACGCTTTTTCTGTGGGCATCATTCCACGCCCGTGACCTCGTAGTCCTGCGCCTCGACGGCGGACTTGAGCACGTCGGCCGCGACGTCCTTCGTGAGCGTCACGACGGCGGTACCGGCCGTATGGTCCGCCACGGCGGACTGCACGCCGTCCACAGCCTCGAGCGCCTTCTTGACGCGCGCTTCGCAGTGGCCGCACATCATGCCTTTTACATGCAGAGTTTTTGTCATAGTTGCTTCCTCCTTCATTTGGTCTGCCAGATGGAACTCCGGCAGGAGATTTCCCTTGTGATCGTGCTTCGGGTCGTACAGGCGGCACAGATTCAGCCGCAGCGCGTTCGACACCACGCAGAAGCTGGACAGGCTCATCGCGGCCGCGCCGTACATCGGGTTCAGCGTCAGCCCCAGCCCGACGAACACGCCCGCCGCCAGCGGGATGCCGATGACGTTATAGATGAAAGCCCAGAACAGATTCTCATGGATGTTGCGCAGCGCCGCGCGGCTGAGCCGGATGGCGGCCGGAACGTCCAGAAGCGTACTTTTCATCAGCACCACGTCCGCCGCGTCGATGGCGACGTCGGCGCCCGCGCCGATGGCAATGCCGGTATCGGCGGCGGTGAGGGCGGGTGCATCGTTGATGCCGTCGCCGACCATGGCGACAGGCCCGTATTTCTGCAGCTCGCGGATGACGGCCTCCTTGCCGCCGGGCAGCACGCCAGCCACGACGTCGTCGACGCCTGCAAGCTTGCCGATGGCCACTGCCGTGCGCGCATTGTCGCCCGTCAGCATGACGACGCGGATGCCCATGCCGCGCAGCTGGCGGATGGCCTCCGGGCTCTCCGGCTTGATGGCGTCCGCCACGGCGATGAGGCCGAGGAGCCTGCCGCTTTTCGCAAACAGCAGCGGCGTCTTGCCTGCCTGCGAGAGCGCGTCTGCCTGCTTTTCCATTTCCTGCGGCAGCGCCAGCTGCGAGGCCATATACCGCACGCTGCTGCCCAGCAGCTGCGCGCCAAGGACCGTCGCCTTCAGACCGCTGCCGGTGATGGCGGCGAAATCCTCCGCGGCCTCCGGCTGGATCTGGGCTTCCTCGCCGCGCTTCATGATGGCCGCGGCCAGCGGATGCTCGCTCTTGGCCTCGAGCGAGACGGCGGCCTGCAGCAGCTCCTGCTCCGTCACGCCGGAAGCGGGGATGAGATCCGTGACCTCCGGCTGGCCGGAGGTGATGGTGCCGGTCTTGTCGAGCGCGACGATGCGCGTGCGGCCCGTGTGCTCGAGGCTCGCGGCCGTCTTGAAGAGGATGCCGTTCTTCGCGCCCACGCCGCTGCCGACCATGATGGCCACCGGCGTGGCCAGACCCAGCGCGCACGGGCAGCTGATGACAAGCACGGAGATGCCGCGCGCCAGCGCGAAGGAGAATTCGCGTCCGATCAGCAGCCACACGATCGTCGTCACGACGGCGATCGAGATGACCGCCGGGACGAACACGCCCGCGACCTTGTCGGCCGTCTTGGCGATCGGCGCCTTCGTCGCCGCCGCGTCGGAGACCATGCGGATGATCTGGCTGAGCGTGGTGTCCTCGCCGACGCGGGTGGCTTCGCAGCGCAGGAAGCCGGAGCAGTTGACCGTCGCGGCCGACACGCCGTCGCCGGGCGCCTTGTCGACCGGGACGCTCTCGCCGGTGAGGGCGGCTTCGTTGACGGCGCTCGCGCCGTCCAGCACGATGCCGTCGACCGGGATGCTCTGCCCGGGGCGGACGACAAAGATATCACCCTTTTTGACCTGCGCGGCGGGGATCTTCACCTCTTTGCCGTCGCGGATGACGGTCGCCGTCTCCGGCGCGAGGGCCATGAGGCTCTTGAGCGCGTCGGTGGTCTTGCCCTTGGACCTTGCTTCGAGCAGCTTGCCGACGGTGATGAGCGTCAGGATCATGGCGGCGGATTCAAAATAGAATTCGTCCATATACGCCATGGCCGCCTCGCTGCCGCCGTGCAGCTGCGCGTTCGTCATGGCAAACAGCGCGTACACGCTCCACCCGAACGAGGCCGCCGCGCCGAGCGAGACGAGCGTATCCATATTCGGCGAGCCGCGCAGCAGGCTCTTCGTGCCGCTGATGAAAAATTCCTGGTTGATGACCATGACGATCCCGGCCAGCAGCAGCTGGACAAGGCCCATGGCGACGTGGTTGCCGTCAAACCAGCTTGGCAGCGGCCAGCCCCACATCATGTGGCCCATCGAGAAATACATCAGAATGAGCAGGAAGACCACGGACGCGATGAGCCGCTTTTTGAGATGCGGCGTCTGGTGGTCCGCCAGCGCGTCGGTGCCGGCAGCTGCCGGCGAGTTCTCCTGCCCGCGCAGGCTCGCGCCGTAGCCCGCGTTCTGTACGGCCTGGATGATGGCGTCGGGCGCGGCCGTGCCTTCGATGCCCATGGAATTGGTGAGCAGGCTCACGGCGCACGACTCGACGCCGGGGACCTTTTTGACCGCCTTTTCCACACTCGCGCTGCAGGCAGCGCAGTGCATACCGGTCACTGTGAATTGCTGCATGGAACTCCCTCCTTGGGATATTGTGATCACTTCATTAGCTTTTGCAGGGTGGCGGCCAGTTCATCCACGATCTCGTCGTGGCCGTCCTTCAGATCCCGCGCGACGCACGTGCGCAGATGCTCAGCCAGCAGCTCGCGGTTGAAGGCGTTGACGGCGGCGTTGACGGCGGCGGACTGCGTCAGGATATCGTTGCAGTAGGCGTTGGACTCCACCATCGCCTGCAGCCCGCGGACCTGGCCCTCAATGCGGCGCAGCCGGTTGAGCAGCTTCTTTTTTTCTTCTTCGGCGCGCAGCGTGTGCTTTTCGCAGCAGGAACATCGCTTCGGCTCCGGCATATGCATCCCTCCTTTATACCCCTGCGGGGTATTTTCACTATATACCCTGGGTGGGTATTTGTCAATAGAAAAAACGCCAAAAAAGCAGCGCCATGGGCGCTGCTCAGTTTGGCAGAAAAACAACAAAAATATTCATCCGAGCAGATTCTGCGTGCGGCAGAGCGCGGCGTACAGCCCGTCCTGCTGCAGCAGCTGCGCGTGCGAGCCGCGCTCGGCGATGCGGCCGTCGGCGATGACGACGATCTCCCCGGCCGCGCGGATGGTGGACAGGCGGTGCGCGATGATGAGCGTGGTGCGGTTTTTTGCCAGCTCGTCGAATGCGTGCTGGATCTTCGATTCCGTCAGCGTGTCGAGCGCGCTGGTCGCCTCATCCAGAATGAGGATCGGCGGATTTTTGAGGAAGATCCGCGCGATGGCAATGCGCTGCTTCTGCCCGCCGGAGAGCAGCGTGCCGCGCTCGCCGACGTAGGTGTCGAAGCCGTCGGGCATGGCCATGATGTCGTCGTAGATCTCGGCCCGCTTCGCCGCCTCGACGATCTCGTCCATCTCGGCGTCGGGCTTGCCGTAGCGGATGTTCTCAAGGATGGAATCGGCGAACAGGAAGACCTCCTGCTGCACGATGCCGATCGAGCGGCGCAGGCTCTGCTGCGTCACGCTGCGCACGTCCAGCCCGTCGATGGTGATGCTGCCGGACGAGACGTCGTAAAAGCGCGGAATGAGCTGGCAGAGCGTGCTCTTGCCGCCGCCGGACGGACCGACGATGGCGACGGTCTGCCCGGCCGGGATCTGCAGCGACACATCGTGCAGCACGGCCAGATCGCCCTCGTAGCTGAAGCTCACGTCGTTCACGCCGATCTCGCCGCGCGGACGGCCGAGGTCGGCGGCGTCCGGTGCGTCGCGAAGCTCCGGCTCCGTGCGCATGATCTCCAGAAAGCGCTCAAAGCCCGCCGTGCCGTTGGCGTACAGCTCGGAGAAGTTGGCGAGCTTGCGGATGGGCGTGACGAAGGAGGCAATATAGAGCGTGAACGTCAGCAGGTCGACGGTGTCCATCTGCCCCTGCATGATGAGCAGACCGCCCACCGCGACGACCGCGACGGACAGCGAGGTCGTAAAGAACTCCATCGTGCCCATAAAAATGCCCATTTCCTTGTGGAACTGCTTCTTGGAGGTCTTGTAGGTGTCGTTCGAGCGGGTGAATTTCTCGGCCTCCACCGGCTCGTTGGCGAAGGCCTTGGCCGTGCGGATGCCGGAAAGCGCGGATTCGATGTCGGCGTTGATGACCGCCGTCTTTTTCTTGACGCGGCGGGAGGCCGTCCGCATGGCCTTGCGGCGCGAGAAGCTCACAAGGATGAACACCGGGATCATCACGGCCACGACCAGCGTCAGCCGCCATTCGATCGTCGCCATGACGGCCAGCGCGCCGACGATGGTCACGAACGAGATGAACAGGTCCTCCGGCCCGTGGTGGGCAAGCTCCGTGATCTCAAACAGATCCGTCGTCATCCGGCTCATGAGCTGGCCGGTCCGGTTGCGGTCAAAAAACTCGAAGCCCAGCTCCTGCATATGGCCGAAGAGCGCCGCGCGGATATCGGCCTCCACGCGGATGCCGAACGTATGGCCCCAGTAGGTGATGACAAAGTAGAGCAGCGCGCGCAGCGCGTACGCCGCCACCACGACCAGCATCACCGTGAAAAACGCGCGGTAGGCGTTCTGCGGCAGCAGCGTCCGCATCGCGTAGCGCGAGACGATCGGGTAAGCCAGATCGATCAGCGCCACGACCAGCGCGCAGGCCAGGTCGAGAAAAAACAGGCCCCGGTGCGGCCTGAAAAAGGAGAGAAAGATGGAAAGTCCGGACCGCGTCCGGTATTGCTCTGTCGTCATGATCGGTGCTCCGTTTCTGCGTGATGTTCTTGTATTATATCGGAGCGCGCGGCAGAATGCAAGCTGTTGCACGGCGTGTATTTTTCTGTTAGAATGGCAGAAAAGTGAGGGGACACGAATGATCGAAATTCTGCAGGAAACAAAAACCTCCGTTGTCTGCGTCAAGCCCGTGGGCATTGCGGCGCAGGGGACGGATCCGCAGGCACTGCCGCAGTTGCTTGCCGCGCAGCTGGGCTGCGAGGTCTACCCCGTCCACCGGCTCGATCAGACGGTCGGCGGCGTGATGGTCTATGCAAAGACGGCAAAGGAGGCCGCACGCCTCACCCAAAGCATGGGCGAGGGCGGCATGCAGAAGACCTATCTCGCCGTGCTGACCGGCTGCCCGGAGGAAACAAGCGGCACGCTGGAGGATCTTCTGTTCCACGACCGGGTGAAAAACAAGACCTATGTCGTGCGCCGGCCGCGCGGCGGCGTCAAAAAAGCGGTGCTCAGCTATGAGATCCTGGCGGAGGCGGAGGGGCTGAGCCTCGCGCGGGTCCGCCTGCAGACCGGACGCACCCACCAGATCCGCGTGCAGTTCGCCTCACGCGGCTTCCCACTGCTCGGCGACGGCAAATACGGCAGCCGCGACAATCGCTGCACCTGCGCCCTCTGGTCCTTCCGTCTCACCCTCCCGACTGGCTCCCGCCCCCAGACCTTCGAAGCCCTCCCGCCCCACCAATACCCCTGGACCCAATTCCCCCTGCCGGAGATCCTGTAAAAAGGCTCCCCTCCCAGGGGCCGATTCCCCCTATCAGGGGGAAATGTCCCGAAGGGA
>OLRD01000420.1_pt1 | contig 36111 bp, 34 predicted proteins | sample 1672051 | NCBI WGS metagenome assembly OLRD01 (sample SAMEA3136640, study PRJEB25190) | human gut metagenome | biome: human gut; feature: human-associated habitat; material: faeces | place: Austria | collected 2013 | reverse complement strand
GCAGCTTATGTTCTCCTGTGAGCACGGCCTGTTCGTCACGCCGCCCGTCCGGGCGCCGCATCATGAAACGGAGGTTTATTCTCAGACGCTTCCGTCCGTACCCAAAAGCGGGGAGAAGGACGTGGTCATCGTCACCAACTGCGCCCCCGGGGATGAAAACCTGCGGAATATGATCGCCGATTTCCGCGCTGCGCTGCCCTTCGAAAGCCGGGTGGTCAACCTGCGTGATTTTCCCTTTGACGGCGGCTGTCTGGGCTGTTTCGGCTGCGCGGTGACCGGGAAATGCGTCTACAAGGATGGTTTTGACGAATTTCTGCGCACCCGGATTCAAAACGCCGATGCCTTTGTCTATGCCTTCACCATCTCCGACCATTATACGCATTCCAGCTTCAAATGCTTTGACGACCGGCAGTTTTGCAACGGCCACCGCACCGTCACCCACGGCACGCCCATCGCCTATCTCATCAGCGGCGACTACCGCTACGAAAGCAACCTGCGCATGATTGTGGAGGCCCGCAGCGAGGTGGGCGGCAACTATCTGTGCGGCGTGGCCACGGACGAGGGCGATACGGCATCCTCCATCCGGACCCTGGCCGGTTCGCTGGCCCTCGCGCTGGACAAGGGCCTGACCCGCCCCATGAACTTCTATGGCGTGGGTGGCATGAAAATCTTCCGGGACCTGATTTATGTCATGCGGGGCTTGATGAAGGCCGATCATAAATTTTACAAGGAACATGGCATTTATGATTTCCCGCAGAAGCAGAAGAAGCGCATCCTGCAGATGCAGCTGGTAGGCGCTCTGATTGCGATTCCGTCGGTACAGAAAAAGATGAAGGGGCGGATGAGCCAGTACATCATCGGGCCCTACGAAAAGGTCGTCAGGCAGGCAAAGGAAAAGAGGGGTTAACACGGTTTTCTATTTTTCGGGAACGGGCAATTCAGCATGGGCGGCCCGGCAGCTGGCTCACCTCACGAGCGACGAGGCCTATGATATCACCACTTTGACACAAGTGCCGGACCTAAAGGCCGTTCAACAGATTGGCTTTGTCTTTCCGGTATATGCCTGGGGCGTACCGGAGGCCATGGCCGCCTTTGCAAAGCGGATGCAAAGGACCGGGGCCTTTGCTTTCGGCGTTTGCACCTGCGGCAGCGAGGCCGGGCTTGCCATGAAGCGCTTTTCCAAATGCTACCTGCTCGACAGCAGCTACAGCCTGGTGATGCCCAATAACTACATCATCGGCTCGGATACCGACAGCGAGGAAGTGATTCTCAAAAAGATCGCCTCGGCCCGGGAAACGCTGAAGCAAATTGCCGGAGAGATCCTGCGCAAGGAGCGGGTATACCGCGTCCACGAGGGAGCCATGGCCGGCGTGAAATCCTATGCGGCCAACGCCGGTTTCAACCGCTTTGCCCGAAGCGCCAGGCCCTTCTTTGCCACGGACCGCTGCAACGGCTGCGGCCTGTGCGCGCAACGCTGCCCGGCATCCGCCATCTCCATGAAGGATGGAAAACCCGTGTGGAAAGCGCAGTGCTACCAGTGCCTGCGCTGCATCAACGCATGCCCCAGGCAGGCCATCCAGTACGGCAAAGGCACCGAAGGGCGGCGGCGGTATACCATTTGGCCCTATCTTCCTCAGGAGGAAAAAGCCTGACAGGCCGGCGGGGTCGGAGACGGTTCGGACCGATTCCCATGGGCGGTATGCCGGGGCCGATATTCTCCGCACCTGTTCATCATGGCGCCTGCCGCGCATAGGATATCGGAGGTGATGTGTCCATGAAACGCACACATAGGTCTCTTTCCAAAAGGCTGCTGCTTGCGGCGGGAATCATCGTGCTGGTACTGGCCGTGGGCGCAGGGGCGTTTTTCTGGTACGTATCCGACTACTATCGCGCGCAAGACACGGCCCTGGAGGTGCTGGCCCAGGGGACGGGCATTTCCGCGAGGGATGGATTGACCATTCTCTCTCCTTCCTATGCCACGGACACGGCGCTCATTTTCTATCCCGGCGCAAAAGTGGAGGCAGAGGCCTATTTGCCGCTGCTGGACCAGATTCGCAGCAAGGGCGTCACCTGTATTCTGGTTCATATGCCCTTTCATATGGCGATCTTCGATCCGGGCGCGGCGGAGGATGTGATACGGCAGTTTCCCCAGATCCGCCACTGGTATCTCGCGGGACACTCCATGGGAGGCGCCATGGCCTCGAAGTTTGCCGCGGAACATCCTGATATGGTGGAGGGGCTGATCCTTCTGGGCGCGTACCTCTATGGGGACTATCCGGCCGAGAATACTCTCACGGTTTACGGCTCATTGAATCAAAGTGTGGAGGATCACATCGATTACACGGAAAACGTCGTGGAAATTGAAGGCGGCAATCATGCCCAGTTCGGCAATTATGGGCCGCAGAAGGGGGATCTGCCCGCCGCCATCTCTGCGCAGGACCAGCAGGCACAGACGGTAGAAGCGATTGCGAATTTTCTTGAAAAGCAGCGTCAAAAGGTAAAATGAGGAAATCGCTACCCTTTATGAAGCGTGCAGCAAAAATCCCGGCATAGCGGAAAGATTGGCCCTTGGCTTCTGCCCGGAAGCGCTGTTTTCCTGTCGCCGCGGCTCCGTCGGGGAAACGGCACCCGGATTCGGACTCCCGTTAGAGACTTGCGCCCCTTCCCAGGCTCCCACCAAAACGATTGGTCGGCAGGATGAAAGCCGGAGCAAGGTCTGCTCCGGCTTTGCTGCCGTCAGATGGCGATGTTCAGCTGCAGCGAGTTTCGCAGGCGGTCGTGCCTTTATCGCTGATCGCTGATTGTGGCGCTGCTGTTGCTGCTCTGCAGCGCGGAAATCGGATCGTAAGGCGCTCCGGACGCCGTGCCCGAAAGCAGCGCGATATCCACTGCGTTTGCCGGAAGTCCCCAGGAATTGCCCGAGAACAGAAACGTCGCCTGGTCCACTACATAGCCGCGGGTGTTGTACGCGACATTGTCCATGATCGTACCGGTGGAGCCGGGATTCAGATAGGCCGGCTGGCGCAGCGTATGGAACACATTGTTCCTCACCAGCAGGTTGGTCGCATTTCCCTGCGTTACAAAGCCCCTGTTCACCACCCATGTCGAGGAATCGCCCGGCTGGGCAGGACCATAGATCTGGCAATTTAAAATCTGGTTTCCATCTCCGCCAATCTGAATGAATTCGACGGGATAGGGAGCATCGCTGGTCATCGTGAGGCCGTCGATCGTGTCGTCGCTGCCGTTGCATAAAAACGGCACCACCGGAGCCTGCAGCAGGATCATGGCCCCGGCCCGGCCCCGAATGGTCAGTCCGGGCGTGCTGATCACCATCTGCTGCGAAATGGGATAGGTTCCGCGCAAAACATGGATCACGCTGTCGGGCGGAGCGGCCGCCAGCGCCTGCTGGATGGTTTGGAACGGTGCCGCCTGACTTCCGTCTCCGCCCGGCGCCGCATCCGCCTGCACAAACAGCTCATAGGGGTTTGCGCCCAGGCTCCCGGTCGCCCCCGTAGGGCCCGTCGGCCCGGTAGCCCCTGTCGCGCCGGTGGGGCCTGTGGGTCCCTCCGTCCCGGCCGCACCCGTGGGCCCCGTAGCGCCTGTTGCCCCCGTAGAACCGCTGGCTCCGGTAGCGCCCGTAGGACCGGGAAGCCCGGCCTCTCCCGCAGGCCCCGTGGGGCCGGGAAGCCCGTCAGCGCCCGTGGGCCCCGTGGGTCCCGGAAGTCCGGCTTCTCCCGCGGGACCTGTCGGCCCGGTGACCGTACCGATCTGCTGACATGGTATGCAGCAGCTCGTAACACACCCCTTGCAATGACAATACATAGAAATGACCCCCTTCCATTCAAGTGTTTCCCCGCTCATGCTATGTGTCCGGAAATCCATGCGTTCCGCCTCTGTCCTTTGAGGGAGGGTATCAATGCCCGTTCAGGGAAAGGGCTGCCCAGTTCATGGACAAGGGCCGGGAGACGGTGCCGGCGTTTGGTGCATGGTCGGATGCCCTTCCGGTTTGCTGAACGCATGCCGGGTTCCTATCATCGAAAGCCAAGGCTTTGCGTCCTGCTGTGGGCAGCGCACAGGTAAAAGGCCACAGGTCCTCCCGTGCCGGCCCCGTTTATTTGACCGTAGGCCCAGAATGTGCTATAATAGTAAGCCGCATACGGCATAGCGGTGGGGTTGCGCCCTTTCGGGCCCGTTCCCGCCCCTGATTCGATAGAGAAAGGCTGATACGATGTCCGGACACAGCAAATGGGCTAACATTAAAATCAAGAAAGGCAAGACGGACGCTCTTCGCGGTAAGATTTTTACCAAGATCGGGCGTGAAATCGCCATCGCGGTGCGCGAAGGCGGCAGCAACCCGGACAGCAACTCCAAGCTGCGCGATGTGATCGCCAAGGCCAAAAGCAACAATATGCCCAACGATAATATCCAGCGTTCCATCAAAAAGGCCGCGGGTGAACTGGGCAATGTCGATTACGAAGAAATCACCTACGAGGGCTATGCCCCCGGCGGTGTGGCCGTGATCGTGGAAACCATTACCGACAGCCGCAACCGTACCGCCAGCGATGTGCGTCACTGCTTTGCGAAAAATGGTGGCTCCCTGGGCGTAACGGGCAGCGTGAGCTTCATGTTCGACAAGAAGGGCGTTCTGGTGATCGAGCGCACTCCGGATTCCGATGAGGACGAAATGATGATGACCGTGCTGGATGCGGGCGCCGAGGACATGCAGACCATGGACGACGCTTTCGAGGTCACCACCGATCCCAATGAGTTCTCCGCCGTGCGTGAGAAGCTGGAAGCGCAGGGACTGACCTTCCTGAGCGCCGAGGTGCAGATGATCCCGCAGAATACCGTGGTCCCCGCGGACGAAGAAACGTTGCAGAAGGTGCAAAAGCTGCTGGAGATGCTGGAGGACAACGACGATGTGCAAAATGTCTGGCACAACGCCGAGTTGCCCGAAGAGCCGGACGAGGAATAAAACAGGCTCAACTCAACCAAAGAGTACGGCCCGCGATTTCTGAATGAATCGCGGGCCGTTTTATATCCGGCATCATTTGCAGAAGATGCAGTTTCGCCTGTTTTCCTTCAATAGCTTGAGGTATCCTGTTCCCTATTCCACCACATCAAAGCTCTGGCTTTCCAAAAATTCGCTGAGCACCTGGCGGCTGTATTCAAAATCCACCTGACGTGTAGCCATTCCTGCATACGTAATGGGTTGCATGGCCTCCTCCGGGGGCATCTGAATGCCTTCCGGCTCCACGCCCCGCAGTTCCAGAGCATACCCCGCCGCTTCCAGCAGGTCGGCCATGCTCATGTTGGTGGTGACGATGTTTTCCGATACGGTGGTAATCAACTGCAACGCATCGTCCAGCGAAGCCTGGGCATACTTGCCCGCCAGCGTGCTCAGCACCGTGCGGATGCGCCGCGTGCGGCCCGAATCGCCGTCGCCGCCCACCTTGCGGATGCGCATGTAGATCACCGCCGCATGCCCCGTAAACAGATAGGTGCCTGCCTTGTCCATACTGGGGGTGGTGGCGTCGCGGGCGATGCGGTAGCGATTGAGGTAGTCCGCCTCCGCGTCGGTCACGGTGATGTACACGCCGCCCATGGCATCGATGATGGTCTGCACGTTATCCATGCTGAAGATAATGTACTTGTCTACCTTTGTACCAAAATGCGTGCTGACGGTTTCGCACAGCGCTTCAGGCCCATAGTTTTTGGCGATGTAGGTGAACCGCCCAATCCCGCCGTCCGGCCGCTTGACCAGCATTTCGCGGGTGAAGGTGGTCAGCATCACGCGCTTGGCGTCCACATCCAGCGTGACCATGAGCACACCGTCAGTGTTGCCAAGGTTGCTGGCGCTTCCCTCCCACGTGTCCACACAGGCCATCAGGTAATGGTACTGGCCTGCGCGTGGCTCCGGCAGGGTATCGTAATCCAAAGGATAGATCTCGCGCGGCGTATCCGCCAGCGCGCCAGCCATCGTGCCCATTAACAGCAGCACCGCTGCCGCCAGCCAGCACACAATCCGCTTTGCCATCTGCGCCTCCTCCGGCCGCCGGAAGCGGCCCTGCGTTTTCTTTTTGTTGATAAAAAAACCCCGTATGGGGGTGCGGACATGCGGTCCGCAAAACCCACCATACAAGGTATACGCGCCCTGAGAAGAAAACCCTGCTTTTTCCGGGCAAAATGTTACATGATTGTTAACGCTTGCTCAGCAGCTCCAGCAGCTTGTTGCTGCGGCTGAGGAAAGTCGTGACCTCTTCCTTCTCCAAAGGACGGGTGCTCATGCGGGCCAGATCGTAGAGCTGGGCTGCGATCAGGCCGCGGGTTTCCTCGTCTGCCTCTCCGCTGATGAGGCTCTTGACCACGGGATTGGCGACGTTGAGCACCAGCGTATGGGTTTCGGGCAGTTTGAAGTTCTGGCCATAGATGCGGCTCATTTCGCTGAAGCGACGGCCCTGCTCCTCCTGGGTAAGCATGGCGGGCAGGCTTTCATCCTTGAGGGAAGCGAGTTTGACGGTGAGATCCTCCTTGCCGGTAGCCTTGTGCAGCACGTCGGCCAGCTTCTTTTCATCCTCCTCGCTCTGCTTCTTTTCGTCCTCGGTCATTTCCTTCTGGAAGGTCTGGCTGTCGGCGTCCACGCGGGCAAAGGTCAGTCCCTCAACCCCGGAGGAATATTCCATAAAGCTCAGGAAGTTCAGGTCAATCAGCGCATCCATCACCACCACGTCGATGCCCTCGGCATCATACATGGCCACGCTGGCACTCTGGCGGGTGGGGTCATTGGTGTAAATCACCTTTTTGCCGCCCAGCTTGCCCTCATTCTTGGAAAGGTATTCTTGGAGCGTCAGGTATTCACCCTTGGTGGTCTTGTACAGCAGCGTATCCTTGACCTGGTCAAAGAATTTTGCGTCACGCATGCAGCCATACTTGACGAAGGGATGGATGTCGTCCCAGTACTTCTGATAGTTATCGCGCTCGGAGTTAAACAGGCCGGTCAGCTTGTCCGCCACCTTGCGGGTGATGTAGGCAGACAGCTTTTTCACATACCCGTCGTTTTGCAGGAAGCTGCGGCTGACGTTGAGCGGCAGGTCGGGGCAGTCGATCACGCCCTTGAGCAGCATCAGGAACTCCGGGATGACCTCCTTGATGTTATCAGCCACAAATACCTGGCCGCTGAATAGCTTGATCTCTCCCTCGCGGGTTCCGAAGTCGTTGGTCAGCTTGGGGAAGTAGAGAATTCCCTTCAGGTTGAAGGGGTAATCCACGTTCAGATGGACGTAGAACAGCGGATCGTCAAAGGTGTGGAACACATCGCGGTAGAATTTCTTGTATTCCTCGTCGGTGCAGTCCTTGGGAGCCTTGAGCCACAGGGCGGGGGTATCGTTGATCAGTTCCGGGCCCTTGGGCTCCTTGTTTTCGGCGGCCTTCTCGCCCTCCTGGCCTTCCTTGGCAGGCTCTTCCTTCTTTACCACGTCAAAATACACAGGCGTGGCCATAAAGCCGCAATAGCGCTTGAGCACCTCGCGCACACGGTATTCTTCGAGAAATTCCTTTTCCTCCTCACTGATGTGCAAAATCACATCCGTGCCGCGCTGGGTGCGGCTGCCGTCCTCCATGGTAAAGGCCATGCCATCCTCGCTGGTCCACCTGACGGGCGAGGCGCCCTCCGTACCGCTGAGGGTTTCAATGGTTACGCGGTCGGCCACCATGAACGCCGAATAAAAGCCCAGGCCAAAGTGGCCGATGATGCCGCCCTTTTCATCGCCTTCATAGTTTTTGAGGAATTCCTCCGCACCGGAGAAGGCCACCTGATTGATGTACTTTTCCACCTCTTCGGCGGTCATGCCGATGCCGTTATCGCTGAAGGTCAGCTCCCCTTTCTCGGCATCCAGCGTGACCGTTACACGCCAGTCCTCCTCGGCTCCGGGGGAAAGCATCTTCTGCTTGGTAATGGCGTCGCAGCCATTGGACACCATCTCACGGATAAAAATATCCTTGTCGGAATACAGCCACCGCTTGATGATCGGCATAATGTTCTGCGCATGAATAGAAATATTGCCCTGTTGACTGGTCATGATTCTGCCTCCTGAAAAAACCGGCCCGCGGCCGGGTTGAAATGCTATGGCGCGGAAGCAAAGTGCTCCGCGGATTCTATTGTAGCAGAGGAGAAGGGAAAAAGCAACAAAAAATTAGCACTCATCTATAATGAGTGCTAACAAAATTTCGCTCGGCCGTTTCTTCCGCCGCTTTCTGGCCGGAAGCGGCCTCAAAGCGCCGGACCTGCGCGTCATCCACCGCCTTAAGCAGTCGAATCGCGCCTGCCGTCATTCCCTCTTCAAAAAGCTGCTCTGCGCGCCTGCGCATAAAGGCGAATCCTATCGGGTTGTGTCTTTCCATCGTGGTTCCCTCCTTTTGTAATGGACAAATCGCCACGAGCATTGATTCATCTTCAGCATACGCGCTCATTCGCGGTTTTGCAATGACAGTGTTTGTCGAAAGCTGTCAGGGCGGCAACCTTTTTCAGAATTTTGTCTCCGCTTGCCTCCACCCACCCGCTATGGTATAATCCGGCTGCAACCAAGCCCGGCGCGGCCCTGTTCTTCGCGCCGTGGCGGGGCCGAAGGAAAGGGGCTGTATCATCATGTCCTCTGTGGATACGACGCAGATCACACATTTTTTCTCTTCCTTTACGCTGGCAAAGCTGCCGCCCGCCATTATCACCTTCATTATCGCCTATGCAGCCTCCCGGGTCGTGCTCAAGGTGGCGGACAAGCTGTTCGCCCGCTCCCGCATGGAGAAAACCATCGAGAAGTTCCTGCGCTCTGCCCTGCGCATCTTGATGTGGGCGCTGATCTTCCTGATTGTGGCGGGCTCGCTGGGCATTGATGTGAGTTCCATGATCGCACTGTTGAGCGTGGCCTCCCTGGCTGTAACGCTGGCGGTGCAGGGCGCGCTGTCCAACCTGGCAGGCGGCATCATGCTTCTGTCCACCCACCCCTTTCGCGTAGGTGACTTTGTGGAGGTGGGCACGGTTTCCGGGACCGTGCAGGAAATCGGCATGACCTATACCACGCTGGTTACACCCGACCAAAAGGAGATCTTCGTGCCCAACAGCGAGGTGGCCGCCGCCAAAATCATCAACTATACTGCCGTCACCAATCGCCGGGTGGACCTGACCTTCACCGCCTCCTATGACGACGCGGCGGAGACGGTCAAGGCCGCATTGCTCAAGGCTGCCGATCTCCCGCAGGTCTACAAGGACCCCGCCCCCTTCGCCGCCGTCAACCGGTATGGCGACAGCGCCATCGAATACGTATTGCGGGTATGGACTGCGGCTACCGACTACTGGGACGTGTACTTCGCCATCGTCGAAAACGTGCGGGTGCGCTTTGAGGAAGCCGGCATCTCCATGACCTATCCCCACCTGAACGTCCATCTGGATACCATGCCGCCTTCTCCCAAGGAAAAGGCCTGAGGAGAAACCGTAAAAAAGCGGGAAGACCTCTGCGCAACCCGCGCAGAGGTCCTCCCGCTTTTTCTGTTTCAAGGCATCACTGTTCAAATACGCTCTCTTCTCCGCCTTCGCTGGTTACCGCTCGGAAAGCATAGGTAGAGAGATCGGCCTCCAGCCTGGCCCGGCTTCCATCGCGCTCCCAGGCAAGCGTCAGGCGGTCCGCAGCGGCCTGCTCCACGGTCAGCGTGCCGCCCTCAAAGGCCCCGCATGCGTTGCGCATGCGCATAAGACGCAGCTGGTCACGAACGATGGGACGCTCCAGCCCCGCCGCAATGTCCCGCCCGGTCAGGTTGGTGCGGTTGATCTCCTTGTGCCCGGCCTCGCCACCACGGGCCACGGCCTCCCGGTCGTTTCTGCCAGCGAACAGGTCCAGATACCAAACCTGCGGCTTGCCCGGCATAAACAGCTGCAAAGCGCGCGCCAGGAGCATCTTGCGGTCGTCCTCGCCCAGAGCGCTGTAATAGGTGGCGTTCACCTGGTAATACAGGTTCTTCTGGCCGTGCAGGCTCTTGACCAGCCCTCCGCGGGATACCACCAGGTCAATCAGCGCCTGGATGCGCTCCATCGGCAACAGCCCCTTGAGATCCAGAAGCGGGATGCCATCGTGGCAGCCCAGCATGTTTACCGTGCGGATGCCCTCGTCCCGTTCTTCCTTGGCCCACCTGGCCAGATATTCGCCGGTATGGTTTTCGATGGCATCAATGACCAGCCCCGGCAGGAAGAAGTCATAGGTCATGTAACCCTTCCGGGTCAGGGTGCGGTATGCGCCTTCGGCATAGCTGGCGTGGATTTCCGGCAGGAGGGTCAGCCCCAGAGGCTCAGCCATGCGGTGAATCTCCTCCAGCAGGTCCCAGGTTTCCGGCTCGTTCATGAAGTTGCGCCGTCCCGGCTCCTTGGGAGCGTAGGCGAAGGCATCCAGCCGGACGATGGCCGCGCCATAGCCAGCCAGCTTTTTCAGTGTTTCACGATAATACTCCCACACCAGGGGCGATTTCAGGTTGAGATCCATCTGCCCCAGGTAACGGCAGCGGGCTTCTACCGCCTGCACCGCAGCCTCGCGGCAGCTTTCAAAACCGGTGAAGTCGGCCCCGGCAGGCCCTTTGCCCGCCTGTACCGACGCATTGATTCGTCCGGCCAGCCTGTCTGCCTGTGCATATTGCAGGCCGCAGGGCGCCATCAGATCCTGCGCGTCAAGCACCGGATAGCGCACCTCCTGATAGAAGGTGTTCCAGTACGGCCTCTTGCTGCCATCGGGCATGCGAACCATCAGGATGGGCAGGCCAGGCTTGCGGAAGAACATGTCCTGAATCAGTGCCGGGTCTGGCTGGATGTATCCCTCCGGCGTCATCTCGCCCTTTCCCGCCCAGAAGCGGTTCCAGTCGATAAAGAAGTCGCGGTAGGGCGATTCATCGCCCCGCGCCAGCAGATCCTGAAACTGAGGGCTGAGCACGGAAAGGTGATTGAGCACAAAGTCCAGCTTCAGATCCAGCCCAAGCTCGCCCACACGCTTAAGGCTGCCCTCATCGGCCAGCAGGCGGTTGAGATCGTAGCTGGCCACGGAAAAGCCGCGGTCCAGATCGCTGTTGAACAGGCTGGGCAGGATGTAAAACGACCGAAATGCCCCACGGCATTCGGGACGGGCCAGAAAGTCCGCCTCCGCCGCCAGGCTGCCGCCCAGGCTATCAGGATAAGCATTGAGCATCACGCCCTGATTCATCGCGGTTCCTCCTCACGCCTGCGCCATCAGGCGGGTATACTGCTCATAGGTCATGATCTCGCCGGCCTTGGAAAGAATCAATTTGGCCTTGTGAGCCTGCGCCTTGAGCATCTGCTGTTCCAGCTCCAGCACCATGGTGGTAAAGGGGCTGTCCGCGCGGCCATCGCGGTTGCGCGCCTGGCGGTGAGCGAGGGTTTCCGCGGGCGTGCTGTTGAGCAGTACGGGAATATCGACGCCCTCATACCAGTCGGAATTGCCGTGCGTCCACTCGATCACCAGCACGCTTTTGCCGGTCATGTCCACTGCATCATACCACAGCTCGGTGGGCGTGCGGCCCATTCGCTTAAGGTACAGCGTGGGCGCGCCCTGCTTGAAATCGCTCACGATATGGCCGACCTGGTCAAAGTCGATTTCCTTCTCCGTGCCCAGATATCCGCGCAGGGCATTTCTGCCCGCCTGCTGATAAACGGCCAGCCAGGGGTAGCGGCTTACGTTCGCGGGCGCAGCGTCGCCATCCTCGGGCCAAAGCTCCCTGAGCGCTTGCGCCTGTTCCGGGCGGTACATGCCATTGGCAACCAGCCCTTTCAACCCGCCGTCATGAAACACACGGCGACGCTCGGCGTCATTCTGTTCCGGGTAGCGGCGGGGGTAGTTGTCCCCCGACAGGGTATACGCCCCTACGCCCTCGGCGTTTAAATAATAAGAAATCAGCGAGGCAATCTCCGATTTACCCACACCCGAGCCACCGCACACCGTTATCACGGCGCGCCCGTAGGCACTTTCACCCAGTTGCCGGGCCACAAGCTCCCTCAGCACGGGATAGATCGTCCTGGCCTTTTGGATGTGCTCCTCCGTAATGCAGATTTTGTCACCCGGCATGTCGCCCTGCGCGATCGTGCCCGAAAGCGCCGGCTCCTGCCATGGCGCGGTCAACCTCTCCAAGTCCGTCATCTGCCATTCCTCCGGTCATTCAGTGGGATTCGGTCATAAAGCGGAAAGCCGGCTCCAGCATTCCATCCCAGAAGGGGATGTCGTGCTGGCCCTCACCCTCCAGGTAGGTCAGCGGCAGGCCCTCCTTGCGGGCGAAATCCGCAAAGCGGCTGCACATATCATATACCAGCGCGTCCTGGCGTCCGCAGCACAGGAACATGGGCGGTACATCCATGCCCTGCTCCTTGGCCTTGAGCAGGCTGTAGCGGGGATTCATCCAGGATTCCCGGTAGCTGTCCTCATCGCCCATCCAGGCGGAAAAGAGCTGGTTGGGCAACGAGCCGTCCCGCTCGCTCAAGAGGTCGGTCACATCGATGGCGGGCGAGAACATCACGATTTTGGAAAACGTGTCGTGCCAGCGAAGCCCGTTGGTGCATGCGCCATAGCCACCCATGGAGATGCCGCCGATCCAGGTATCCTCCCGCCGGGTGGACAGGCAGGGCAGCATCCGCCGCGTGACGCGCACCAGCTCGTCGCCCACGTAGCTGCTGAACAGCGCGCAGCGTTCGGGATGGTCGGTGTAGAAGGAGTTTTCACCATCCGGGATGATCACAGCCACCCCATATTCGGCCGAGAAACGCCGCAGGGGCAACAGCGTGGCCAGTTCCTCGGCGTTGGCGGAGTAACCGGGAAGAAAGTACAGCGTGGGATAGGGGGCCTGTGCATCCTCATACCCGTCGTGGAAGGGCAAAAACGCATGCACGCCCACCCCGCGCCCCAGCATTTGCGACTTGAAGCTGATCCGAAGGTACATCTCACTTGCCTCCCTTCGCCGTGAGGAATTCGCACAGCGGCGTCATGGCGTGCTTCCAGAACACGTGGTCATGTCCACCCTGCGCTTCATAATAGGTCATGGGCGCGCCCTCCGCCTGCATGCGGTGTGCGAAATCGCGTCCCGCCTGATACACCAGCGGATCTTCCGTTCCGCAGGCCAAAAACAGCCGGGGCATATCCTGTGGTTTTTCAAGGGCCTTGCGCATCGCAGCCTCATAATCGCGGTACGACCCGTGATAGTGCTCCGGATCTCCCAGCAGCGCCAGCATGGACTCCCTGTGAAGCGGGCTTCCGGGCTGCATCTTTCCGTTCTCGGGATACATGCCCAGCGCGGGCGAGAGCATGCCGATCTTGCTGAACGTATCGCTGTAGCGCAGGCCGTTGATCAGCGCGCCATAGCCGCCCATGGAGATGCCGGCAATGAACGTATCCTCCCGCCGGTGCGACAGAGGCAGCAGCTTACGCGTCACCTCCACGATCTCCTCGCCCACGTAGCGGCTGTAGTAGGCGTTGCGCTGCTCGTCATCGACGTAGAAGGAATTGTCGCCGTCGATCATCACAATGGCGATGCCATGCACCGCGGCGTACAGAGCGAAGTTGGTAAACGTGGCCGTCTCCAGCGCCCCGCCGGAATATCCGTGCAGAAAGTACAGCGTGCGATACGGCGGGGGTACGTCGTTCCAGTCGTTATAGTCGGGCAGGAACACGCGCGGATAGACGCTGCGCATCAACATGTCCGAACGAAAGTTCAGGTGGAGGTTTGCCATGGGAAAATCACCTCTTGCTGCGTTATTTCCGGTTTGACTTATCCCAAAAAAAAGGTATCATAGTGCACAGGAACCAAACCAAGGAGGAATGGCAATGGCTACGCTCAAGGACGTTGCCCAGCGCGCGGGCGTTACGGTGACCACCGTTTCGCGCATGCTCAACGACCGCGCCCGCGTCAGCGAGAAAACCCGCCTTCGTATCCAGAACGCCATGGAGGAGCTGGATTATCATCCCAATGAACTGGCCCGGTCGCTGGCCAAGAAAAACAGCCATTTTATCGGCCTCATCGTTCCCTCGGCGGACAACTTCTTTTTCAGCTGCGTCATCGCCAGCGTAGAGCGCTATGCCAGCGCCAGCGGCTATAAGCTGCTGCTTTGCGTATCCAATCACGAAATCCAAAAAGAAAAGGAATTCTTCAGCATGCTTCTGGGAAATAAGGTGGCCGGTATCATTCTGGCCAGCCATACCCAGAACCTGGAGGAGTTTGCGGACGTGGACGCACCCGTCATCACCATTGACCGCACGGTCAGTCCCCGCATCCCTTCCGCCAGCGCGGACAACTACTACGGCGGCTACATCGCCGCCGAGCATCTGATCGCGCGCGGCTGCCGCCGGCTTTTGTACGTCAGCGGCAGTGCGCACCTGGACATGGACGCCAACAAGCGCTATCTCGGTTTTCAGGATGCATGCCGCCGCCTGAGCGTGGACAAGCCCAGTGCTGTGGACGCTGCCGAGCGGCAATTTGTGCGCATGGATTATCAGGAAACGGTGGCGGAGATCTTCCGCAATCACCCGGACGTGGACGGCATTCTCTGCTCCAACGACGTGATTGCCGCCGAGATCATTCAGTATTGCCGGCGGCATGAGATCGACATTCCCGGCCGGCTGAAGCTGATCGGCTACGACGATACGCGCCTTGCGTCGCTGTGCTCGCCGCAGCTGACCACCATTCATCAGCCGGTGGAGGACATCTGCCGCTATGCCGTGGAAAGCATCCTGCATGCCTCCCGTGGAGGAGTCGTACCCACCTGCGCGGTATTCCCCGTCACGCTGGTAACGCGCGAGACCACCTGACAGGATCAGCCCTTGACGCTGCCCTGCACCACGCCCTCCAGAATCTGTTTCTGACCGGCCAGATAGAAGGCCAGCATGGGCAGAATGCTCATCACCAGGCCCGCCATCATGGGGGCGTAATCATTGGAATACTGCGCGCAGAACACACGGATCATCATGGGCAGCGTGCGCATTTCCTGCGTGTTCAAAAACAGGCTGGAAAGCAGATAGTCGTTCCACACGCCCATGGCCACAAACACCAGCAACGTCACCTGGATGGGCGTGAGCATGGGCATGATGATGTTGAAGAACAGCTTGGTGCTGCTGCAACCGTCGATGAGAGCCGCCTCGTCGATTTCCTTCGGGATGGAATTGAGGAATCCGCGCACCAGGAAGATGGAAAAGCAGATATTCAGGCCCAGGCCGATATAGATGACCGGGATCAGACTGTTGTTCATGCCCAGCTGGGAGGCATAGATCTTCACCAGCGGGATCATGTAGGCCTGGAAGGGTGCGCACATGGAGGCCAGCATCAGGTAGTACACGGTGGACACAAACTTGTGCTTCACCCGGCTGACGGCATAGGCCGCCATGGCACCCAGCAGAGACACCAGCACGCACACGCTGACGGTAATCACCAGCGAATTGCGCATGGAGGTCAGGAAATGCATCTGGCCGAAGGCGTAGGCATAGTTGCCCCATTGGGGCACGGTGGGCATGCTGAAGGGGTTGCTGGTAAATTCACCCGTGGTTTTGATGGAGTTGATGGCCACCAGCACCAGCGGGAAGAGATAAAAGACCGTAGCCACCAGGGCCAGCACCAGCAGCACCACGCCGGCAAAGCGCTTTTGCTTCATCACATCTGCACCTCCCGCTTGGACGTGAAGTAGGCCTGGCATACGGAGATCAGCGCCACGATGACAAACAGCACCACCGCCTGCGCCTGCGCGTTGCCAAACTTAAGGCTGACGAACGCCGTATTGTAAATGCGGAAGGCGATCATCTCTGTGGTGTTGAAGGGGCCGCCGTCGGTCAAAGTCATGTTGACCTCAAAGACCATGAACGAACGCACGATGGCCAAAAACAGGCAGATCGTCACCGAGGAGCGGATCATGGGCAGGCGAACGTTGCGCAGTACCGACCAGGAGCTGGCACCGTCCACGCGCGCGGCCTCCACCAGTTCCGCGGGCACATTGGTAAAGCCCGCCACATAGATGATCATCAGATAGGCGCTGAGCTGCCAGGAGGATACGATGATCAGGGCGATCATCGCTTTGGTGGGGTCGGAGAGCATGGAGGTACTTAATGCCTGAATGCCCAGGCTGGCGCCGATGGCAGTAAAGCCATAGTTAAAAATGTATTTCCAGATATAGCCCATGGCCACGCCGCCAATGACATTGGGCACAAAAATGGCGGTGCGGAACAGGTTGCGTCCCTTCAGCGCGCTGGTGAGCAACAGGCCAAGCGCAATACCCAGCACGTTGCTCAGCGCTACGGTGCCGATGGTATAGATCGCCGTGCGGCCAAGGGATTGCATAAATTTGGCGTTGGAGAAGATCTTGATATAATTTCCCAGACCGATAAATTCATAATTATTGCCGATGCCGTCCCATTGTACAAAGGAAATCCAGATTCCGTACAGGAACGGGATCACCATGGTCGTCAGCCAAACAAACATCGCCGGCACAAAAAACAGCAGGATCAGCTTCCAAACATCCCGCTTCTGGGCGCTAAGCACGCGCTCCTCCCCCTTCCTTCAAAACAGGGACGGACAGGGCCTATGCCCATAAGCCCCGTCCGTCCCAAGACGCTTCATGCCTTAGATGTCCTGGAAGTACGCTTCGATCTCGGAAGCCAGCGTCGCGCGGTCCATCTGGCCGGCCAGGTAAGCCTGCATGTAGGGCCCGATGATCAGCCAGAAATCGCTGGGCGCCTCGCACAGGAAGGTGCTGATGTCCAGGATCTTGCCGGCGTTGAGGTATTCCTGCGTGGACACGGCCAGCGGATTTTCGTTGACCACGTTCACGTCGTCAAAGGGCAAGGTGGAGCCGATCTGCGTCACCATGAACTCCTTGCCCTCGTCGCTCAGGGCCAGCCACTTGGCCAGCTCCACGCCCGCGGCCTGCTGCTCGGGAGTGCTCTGGTAGGTATCAACGCAATACGCCTTGGGGCAGGAGCCCAGGATCATGCTATTGCGGGGGTCGGTTTCGTCGTTGGTCAGGGGGAGAGGCATGATGGCCAGATCGTCGCGCTCAGCGAAGGTCTGAATCTGCAGCCAGTTCCAGTCACCCTGGAACATGGTGGCCGTCTTGCCGGTGGCCAGCATTTCCAGGTCGCCCTCCTGGGTATCGGCCAGAGGATCGGCGTCGTTGATGTTATACTGCTTGAGAATGTCGAACACGTCCATCAGGTTGTTGAAGTGCTCATTTTCAATCAGCTTGGTTTCGCCGGTGTAGAGGCCATTGAGGAAGGCGCGCTGGGTTTCCTTGTCGCCCAGCCACTCGGAGAACAGCTGGCAGCCCAGATAATGGGAGCCCAGCGCCCAGTCCGCGCTGAACACCACAGTGGCGGGGATGCCGGCGGCCTCAAAGGCGTCAAAGAAGGAGACCAACTTATCGACGGTGTTGACGGTGGTCACGTCGAAGTCCTCGCCGTGCACCTGGGCCACCAGATCCTTGTTGTAGAGCAGCGCGAATCCCTGGTAGCTGGCGGGAATGCCGTAGATGGCGTCAGAGCCTTCCTTCTGGCAGAATTCCCAGCCGCTGAGCACGTGGCTCATCCATTCGGTATCGCCCTGATTGAAGTTGTACATATAATCGCTGTAGTTGAGAATCTGGCCGACGTCCAGCAGCGATACGGTGGGAGCGGTGCCGGCGGAGTACAGCGCAAGCCACGCAGCCAGCTGATCGTCGCCGCAGGGATAGTACTCCACGGTGATGCCGGGGTGCTGGGCCATGAACTCGTCCAGCAGCGCCACGGTGGCGTCGTCCACGCCCGCCTGCGTGGAGTAGAATGAGATGGTCACGGGGGCCTGCGCGGTTTCCGCGCCGGCGGCCGTCATGGACAGCAGCATCGCAGCCGCCATCAGGAGCGCAGCCAGTTTCTTAAGCATGTTTGGGTCTCCCTTTCGATTCAAATTTCCGTCCCTTACGGATTGAGACAAGTATACCATCGGCCTTCAAAAATGTCAACCGATTGACATAAAAAAATGGACAAAAAGTTCTTGTAAGAGTCGAATATTCCATTCAAAATGGGCGATTCGTCCAATTTTCCTCACAAAGTTTTATTTTTCCCGCCCTCAAAAAAATGAAAGCGTTTGTCTTTTTATGGACAGATGGGCATGAGCGCACACAAAAAGGCGCGGGGGCCCAGGCCCCGCGCGCAGGCTGTTGACAAGTCTCTGGGAGAGATTTGAAGGGCCCTGGCCCTCCAGATGAAATCCGAATCCAAGTGCCTTTCTCCGGACATCTTCATTCCACAGCCGTATATACCATCCCTGCCGTCCCCCATCGCGCCCGCAGCGCATGACCCCCGGGAGCGTTGGGTTCCCGGACAGGTTCGCCGGAGAGTTGCCCGGCCAGCAGCCGTTTGCAAAGGACAATCATGTCCCGTGCCACCTGCATGCGGGGTGGGTTATAGGCCGGCGTACCCGGTATTCCCGCCTGGCTGCAGTGCCCGCCCCGCCATTCTGTGTCCGCATAGGCTCCCGCCCGCTGCACGAAGTGCTCCAGCGACGCACAGTAGGCCGACACGCTCAGCGCCCCGGGGAGGGTCATCAGCACGATATCGCCACTGCCGATCGCATCCCCCGTAAACAGTTCTTTCCACTCCGGCACGCCAAAGACACAGGAACCCGGCGTATGCCCCGGCAGTTGGAGCGCTTCCAGCCGGATGCCTCCGGCATCAAAGCTGTCCCCGTCCCGGAAAAAACGCACCCGCTGCACCGGCAGGGTCGGCACGCCAAAACGGTGGCACAATGGCTCTGAACAGGCCAGCGTTTCCCGATCGTCCGCACAAAGCCATATGCGATCAAATTCGCCTGCCGCACCAAAATGGTCCGGATGGGCATGCGTCAGCAACAGATCCACCGCAAGTCCGGTCAATGCGCGGATCTGCGGCATTAACGGCGGGCGCCCCATCCCGGTATCGATCATGTAAGCCCGATTCAGGCCGATGACCAGATAAGCCGTGCAACCCGCCTCGTCGTTCAGCCGCCACAGCCCTTCCCGCAATTTTTCCATACCCATTCCCCCACGTCACTGGAACAGCAGCGGCAGGAAATCGCGCGCACATTCGCGCCATACCTGCCATTCATGTTTGCCGTCATATACTTTGCGCATTACCTGCACACCCTTGGACGCAAGCAAGCGATCATCCTCCTCAAAGACAGAAAAAAACTCATCCCGTTCGCCCATAGCGCGGAAAAATACGCGGTAATTGCGGGCGAAAGCCTCCGGATCATCCAGTGCTTTCAAATGCGGTTGTTCGTTCTCCCACAGCATGCGCAGGAAGCCGCTGAACAGCCCCACATACCCGAAAAGCTCCGGATGCGTCATTGAGGCCGCGCTGGCATGCATGCTGCCCATGGACAGTCCGGCCACCGCGTGGTTCCATTTTCCCTTCATCGTGGGATATGCGCTTTCCGCATAGGGAATCAAATCCTGCACAAGCACGCGGGGAAACGCACTGGTGCTTATCCCGCCATCAATTTGCACCATGCCGTTGCCCATCACGATCCGCATGGGCCTCACCCGTCCCTGGGCGAGCAAATTATCCATGATGAAGTTTATGCGTCCCTGATGGACCCAGCCGGTTTCGTTTTCACCCAAGCCATGTTGCAGATAGAGTATGGGCAAGGGCCGGCCCTCGCTGTCTGGCGGGCAGTAAATCAGACAGCTCTCAGTGTTCCCTGTCACAGTGGAGGGATAATAATGGCGCGCCACAGATCCGTGAGGCACATCCTGCAGCTGATAATACCCGTCCTCCTTGGCCGGCACGTCCAGAAAGTTCACGGTACGAGAGTATCCGAAACCGATCGGAAGTTGGGGCAGCAGTACCGTTTCCCCGTCCATGAGGATGTCCACATAGCGGAATCCTCCCTCCAGCTCCAGCGTACCGCGCCAGCGGCCATCCTCGCCTTTTTCCAACGGCCAGCAGGGACCGCCTGGCAAACTGACCGCCAGGCTGGTTGCCTTCGGCGCGTTCAGACAAAAACGCGTCCGTCCGTCCTGTTCGAAAAATACCCCATCCTCCGATGGGATCAGCTGAAATGCCGTAGCTTGCTGAAAACAGGTATCTTGCCTCATCTGCAGAGACCGCCTTTCGTCAAACCTGGGTAGTGCTGTTTGAGGCCTAGTATATCGGAGCAGCCATGGAATGTCAAGCGAATGACATCCGCTTTTTTCTTCTGCCCCGGATACGCAAAAAGCGGCGGTTCCAAATCCCGCCGCTCCCTGTTTCAAGAGACGTTTTCGCCGCAGTCCGCCGCTATCCTCGGTTATTCATGGCCGTCGTCGCACACTTCATCCTCGCCCACATTGTCGCTTACCTCCATGGCGCGCACACGGTTTTTCATGCGTGCTTCTTCCACCTGCGCGGAAAGCAGTTCCTTTACTTTCATGCTATTCTTCACATGCTGAATCTTCAACGTAGGGGAAGTAGCATCCGATGTGTGCAATACAATGGACCCCACGCCAAATATCCGATCCAGCAGGGATTCCTGTGTAGACAGATCCCGAACGCGGAAAAGCCGCAGTTCCTCCTCATGGATATTCAGCAGACCGGTTTTCACCAGCAGACGGCTCTCGGTCAGCTCATAGCGCGTAAAAGATATAGCCAGTCCAAAAATCCGCTTCTTATCTTTCCACAACAGCGGTTCGGTAGCAATCTCCACTGCGATTTCGCCATTTCGCACTTGTTCTCCCCCTTTCTTGCGGGATTTCCCGGTCCAAAGCCGAGCACCCTGTTTCCATTGTAGCATATCAGGGGCTTTTGTCAATGCACGTGGTCTGCATATGCTTTTCATTCAAATAACCGCTTTCAAAAGACGGCGTCAGCCTTGCATAGGGGACCTTGTTCCCCACAAAAAAGGGCTCGGATATTGCTAGAATATCGAGCCCTATGTGTCTTCACCTATAAAATGATACAAGTAACGATTTAAGGATGGGGGTATTCAAAAGGTATTCAGCGCGAATACCCCCGTTTTTGATGTTACTTACATCCTGGAGATTCTAAATACAAATGCAGCCAGCCATACGACCGACTGCATCCGCCATGTAAGAATCCTTTTCTTCAACGCAAAGCTTTCATGCCTAGGGAGGTCAAAGCCATCGAAAGTCTGATGAAGAAAAAGCCGCGATCAAACCAATGCGGCGCCAAGCTCCTGACAAGCATTGACCGCATCATCATCTGGTGCCTCCTGGCAAATGACACTATCGCAAGCGAGAATGGCTCCATCCTCGCGGCAAGTGTTTTCCCAATTGCGCATCCATTCCCCGTCTCCCCAGCCATAGGAGCCAAACAAGGCGATGCGCTTTCCGCGTAGTTTGGTTTCACAACCTGTAAACATCGGTTCAAACTCGCTTTCTTCCAACTGTTCAGTACCCATGGAAGGACAACCAAAGGCAATGGCATCGTATTCATCCATCATGGAGGCACCGAATTCAGAAGCGGCAATCAGGGTCGCTTCTGCACCGGCTTTCCTTGCACCTTCAACCACCGCGCTTGCCATGGATTCCGTATTGCCGGTTCCGCTCCAATACACAACCGCAATTTTACTCATATTCTACCCGACCCTTCCTATTTTTATTCTATTAACCGGCTACTGTGAGCCGCTCAATATTCCTTTCCTTTGCCCATCGTTGGCAGTAAATTCGCGTACACCTGTCGTAGAGCTCAAACCTTTTGCGCGCGGCTTGCTCATCTCCGTAAACCTTCCAATATCCCACATATTTTGAGTTTTTTGCGTTGTTTTCGATAAAGCCCTGCACGTCAACCGGAGGATAACCGAGAAACAGGCCTACTTCGTGCGGAAAAGCGCCGTCTTCATTCAAACGCTTCATGAGGTGAAGAATACATTTTTGAGGCTCCTTGTCGCAGTAACCGCAACGGCGTAACAGTTCACAGGCAGTGCTGTCCCGCAGATCCTGACATAGTTTCTGGGGCCTGAATACATAAATCAAGGCCCGGCCGTCGCGATGACAAAGAGGCAAGACCCGTAATCCTTTTCCGGTAAACAGGCGATTCCAGTATCTGACCGAATCATACAGGTCACTGTTGTTGGCAAAAGGGTAGGAGAACATGCTCCCAGTTTTTAGCCCGGCCAACGTTGGCGAACAATGCCTAACCATCACTTCCCCTGACACGCTAAACCTCCTAGTTTAACAGTTAGAAATAGCCAACTCTTGGGCAAAATGAGATATCCCTTGAACGCAAGATGGAGTATAGCAGAAAGATGGTCTCCAGGCCGCTCCAAAAGGCATATTCCCGTTCCAAACAGACAAGATTTTTGTCGGCATAATGAGAGAAGGGATATGTCTCCCTATGCGAATTGATAGATGAAGCGCATGCCCTGTTCCATTCCGTTGGATCGCCATCGTGCCACGCTAATATAATCGCTATTGCCCTTCCCGGCATCTGTACGATCTCATGATGGGGCGTGGAGGATTGTCTCAAAACGTAAGCCCATATTTCTTCATATCACGCCTATCGCCTGATTGAATCCGGAAACTGCCCAAACACAATCTCGCGTTTTTCACGCTGGATAGTTTTTTTGATTCTGCTGACGGTATGTTCCGGGGGATACGCCTTTCACGGAGCGAAACGCGCTAGCAAATTTACTGCTGTTATCGTAACCGTGTTCGCCGGCGATCTCAACAACAGGCTTGTCCGTATGCTCCAGTATGTATGCGGCGGATTCCATTTTTCTGGCTTTGATGAAGGCATAGAAGGAAACGCCATAAACCGCTTTGAAGGAATTTTTAATGCATGTACAGGAAACACCAAACTCTTTGGCCACCTGATTCAATGTATACCTTTCCCCCATATGATCCAGCTGATATGAGGCGACGGATTTGGCCAGATGCACCTGCGACGGAGGTAAGCTTAGACGGCTCCACTCCGCTTCCTGCGTGTCAAATACGCTGAGAAACAACATCAGTTCCAGGACTTTGATTTTTGCAAAGCCTTCTTTTATTGCATCCGGAATGGCGTACATTTCCGAAAAGATATGCTCAAAGGAGGGATTTGAACGGACAATAAAGTGCTCCCTTCTGCTGCAGAAACGCTTGGCGATGAGCTGGGGCTGTACATTGACATCCTGTAAAATGCAAGAAAGACAATGAGGCGTTTGCTGGACGTCAACGCGCACAATCAAACCATGATAATGCCGCAAGGGAAAGCAGACCTCCGAAGCAATCTTTCTTGCCCGAGCAATCAACAGATCTCCGGGAGAAACATAGCAATACTCACCGCCTATATTCAATTCCATCCGGCCCTCTCTGCAATGAAAAATCTCCAACACATCCGCTGACACGGGCGCGGCTTCTTCAAGACAAGCCGCTTTGCCATGCGCGCTCAGATGAATCAGTGCAATCCCTGGAAACACCGGTTGTGCCCATGCGGTGTAATCGGGGTTCTCTTGAACACGCTGCATTCCAATCACTCCCTTCGTATTTGTGTTCAAATAAAAGTTAGCTCTCTCTAACCTCATATTAGTATGTTAGCTTCTTCTGTTTTTGTCAACCTTCTTATGACATTTTTGTCCGAATTAAAGTACGTAAAAGAAGCCTGAGAAATGCGTCATTCCAAGCAGATTTAAATAGCAGCCTTATGTTACCAGACTCATGACGCACGAGGGACGTATCATAGCTGTCTAACACAACCAGCTTCTTAGCATTGGTCTTGGCGATGACCTCCGCGCCCTTCTTGGCTTGCTGGTGCATGTCCTCCACAAAGCTCATCAGCTAGCCCAGGACGCTGACGGATGAAGGCTCGTTCTTGAGAACGACAAACTTTACGTCAGCCTTTTAAAAATGTTACATGAAAGCATCAGCCACTTCGAGGATGGAGTGGTGGCTGGTTTCACCCAGCCATACGAAGGTATCACTTGTCGCGGGGACACTATCAAAGTTGACCTGCATTCCTTCACACCGTACATATTGCCACTCTCGTCAAGCTCGCCCAGCATTATTTCCACGAAGCGAATGCCACACACGTTGCTGTTATCATCACCCAACACCTCCACGAGGTTACACAGGGTTTTGAAGATGATGCCTTGCTCCCGCGCGTGCTCCGCTTTCTTCGCCCGGGCAGGCAGTTCCTACATGTCGCGGCAATAAACGATCTTATTTCCTCCGTGTCCAAACGTTTAGCGTAGCGCGCGACAGCCATCGTCACGTTACCGCCACCCACCACGGCCACCTTATGGGACTTCTTGATGGGTGTGGCACTGTTTGCCTGGTAGGCTTTCACAGGATTGCATGCGGTTCCGCGGGGATGAGCTTCAAAATCGCTATACATGCGGCCGCGGGTGATGGCCTCGTCAAAATCTACAAGATGACCGTCAAAATCGGGACCATCCACACGGGCAAACCTAGTTTCGCCGCCCACGGTGAGGCTGTGGCCACCACCCATCCCTGTACCGTCAATCATGATGGGATTCATACTGACAACGGTTTTCTCGCCATACTTCTTGGTCAGCTGAGCTACAAGCTTCATCATTAGCGGCCCGACGGCAATGATCTCGTCATACTGGTTGTCCACTTGGATGAAGGATTCCTAAGCAGCGGTCACCAGGTCCTTTTTACCGCAACTGCATGAGCTTCAGCACATCGCTGCCTGTGCGGAAAGCGTCCTCTAGGATCACCAGTTCCTTGTTGCGGAAGTCCACTATGCACTTTGTAGCTTTTTGACTACGGGATAGGCAACGGTACAGCCCCACAACATTTAAATGCTTTTGGTGCGCATGGTCGTGCCAATGGTCCCACAAAATCGTGCAGACATTTACCAGCGTTCAGGCTGTTCAATTCTATGGCGTCAGCGCCACGATCTGATAGATGATGTGATGGCACCAGCCTTACGGTCATAGCCCGCAATAGTAAGCGGGATGCGCTCTCTGTTTTCCATCACACGCAGGATGTTGAACTAACCCTGTTCCATTTTCTTGGCGATCAGCGGCGCAGGGACTGTCTTGCGGGTGACGGTGGGATTGAGGGCCTTTTTGTCAATGATATAAAACATGGCTCCTTCAAGCAGATCCGTTTTATTTGTCCCAGCCCTTGAAGTAGTATACCGTATCATCCTTTGGTCGAATGTCTGTAAGCATACCCGTGTAGTGGCGCAAGATGCGCGGCACATAGGGTTTTGTTTGAATGTAGTCCTCATCCACTTCAATGCCAAGGCCAGGCCTGTTTGGAACCATCACAAAGCCGTCCTTGTACACCACTTCTTCATCTGATACCTTACTACGGAAACTGCCGTCGGTAATCATGATTTCATGGATGAGGAAATTAGGCGTGCATGCCGCCAACTGCAAAATGGCAGCGTTGGACACAGGACCAGATGGGTTGTGGAAACTGACAGGTACATGACAGCTTTCACACATTGCGGCTACTTTCTTGCTTTCAAGAATACCACCGTTGTGAAAGATATCCGGCTGCGCGATGTCCACAGCTTCTTTGTGTAGCACATCCCAAAAGGCATATTTTCCATAAAATCGTTCACCTGCCGCCACCGGAATGGCGCTGTGATCACGAACCCATTTGAGGGAATCGATGCAGTCCGGCACAGTGGGTTCCTCAATCAACATGGGCTTGAACTGAGCGAGTTCCTTGCTCATGTTGACAGCAGTAAAGTGGTTAAACCGGCCATGACACTCGATAAGCAGTTCCACATCCCATCCCACGGCATCCCGAACAGCGCCCACGCAAGCCACGGCTTCGTCCATCTCATGTCGAGAAAGCGTCATGTGCGCTTTGCCAAAGGGATCCCATTTGAGAGCCTTCACGCCCTTGGAAACGGTATATTTTGCCTTTTGTGCAAAATTCTCTGGCGTGCGCGCCCCACTAAACCACGCATTTGCATACATTGGCACTTTTTCACGCATCCGCCCACCAATGAGGTTACAAACGGGTGTATTGTAGAATTTTCCCGCGATATCCCAGCAGGCGATCTCGATGCCGCTTAGTGCACTCATCATCACAGGGCCGCCCTTCCAATAGCTGTCACGATAAACCTCAAACCACAATTTCTCAATATCGATGGGATTGCGGCCCAAGATCATGCGTTTCAGATCATCTACGCAGCCTTCTAAAGCGTGTTCACGGGTGCCTAGACTGGCTTCTCCCCAGCCATAGAGACCTTCGTCAGTTTCTACCTTGATAAAGGTCCAATTGGTACGAAAGGCATCCATCGTATAGGCTCTGATGTCCGTGATTTTCATTTTTCATTCTCCTTTTGCCAAAGGCGGACAGCCTCCTTGTGCATCTTTGCAAGATCACGGATAGCTTCATAATTGCAATTTGCAATGAAGTTCTTCTTCAGAACGGTGATACCCGTACCGCATGCACTGATGCCCGCGGACAAGAACTGCGGGATGGTGTTTGGATTTACGCCACCTGTGGCCATCAGCGGGATGTGCGGCAGCGGACCCTTCAGATTCTGGATATAGTGGAAGCCCACATCATCCGCGGGGAACAATTTGACAATGTCCGCGCCTGCCTTCCATGCCGCGCAAATTTCAGACGGGGTCATAGCACCGGGGATGGAGAACATGCCCAGCTTCTTGGTTTCGCGGATCACGTCCAGATCCGTATTCGGACTGAGCACATACTCTGCGCCCGCTTCATGAGCAGCTCGTACTTCTTCCACAGTCAGTGCCGTGCCAACACCTAGACATATCTTGTCGCCCAGAGCGGCGCGTACAGCCCTCAGCTTAGCCACATTGTCGGCGATAGGATCTGGAAGTGTGTGATCGAAGGTGGATTCCAAACAGCTTACTCCACCTTCCAGCAGTGCTTCACAGCATTTTACCAGTTGTTTGGCGGGAATACCCCGGGCGATGATAACCAGTTTTTCGTCCAACAACCGTTCCAGAGCGTTCATGCTCATTCCTCCTTACCAGTCCGCTTGCGAGCCGTCGTCGTAGGTCACATATTGATTTTTACGCCATCCATCGTCGGCAAGCGCCTCCAAGGCATCGTCGTTGATTTCTACCCCAAGACCTGGCTTGGTGGGTACATCAATGTAGCCATTCTTAATTTCAAAGGGCTCCTTGAGCAGCTCTTTGCCCAAATCCCAACCTTCAGGAATTCCTGGGAATTCTTGAACGAGGAAATTAGGGATGCAGGCATCCAATTGCAGACAGGCTGCCAGTGAAATTGGGCCAAGCGGATTGTGCGGAGCTACATACATGTGGTAGACTTCGCCCATTGCGGCAATCTTACGAGCTTCAAAGATACCACCCACATGGCACAAATCAGGCTGCAACACGCGCACAGCTTGCTTCTCGATCAGTTCACGGTACCCCCAGCGGCCGAACAAACGCTCACCAGCGGCGATAGGTACACTTGTGCGGCGGGAAATATCCACCATCTCGTCGACGTTGTCAGGAAGAACCGGCTCTTCAATGAACAAGGGATGATAGGGTTCCAGCGCGTCAATCAGGCGCGGAGCGTTGGCGGGTGTGACACGACCGTGAAAGTCAATGGCCAGATCAACGTCATCGCCAATTGTTTCGCGCACAGCAGCAAACCGTTCAATATGAGGCTTCATCTCGGCTTTGCCAATGATAGGATTGATGGGGGCGATAATGGAATACTTGAGTGCAGTCATGCCCCACTCACTGAGGCGCTTCTTGGCAAGCTGGCACATTTCATCCACGGTGTTGCCGCCCTTAATGGCGATGGCCTTTACATGGGTGTACATACGGATCTTCTCACGCACCTTGCCGCCCATCAAATCGTAGGCGGGAACGCCCAGCGCCTTGCCTTTGATATCCCACAAGGCCATTTCAATGCCACTAATCGCACTCATGGTGATAGGGCCACCACGGTAGAAACCACTGCGATACATCCTTTGCCACAAACGTTCGATCTCCAGCGGGTTTTCGCCAATGATATTCTGGCCAATTTCCTGCACCGCAGCAGCACAGGCATGTGCGCGGCATTCAAGAATTGGCTCACCTACACCTATGATGTCATTGTCGGTGCGCACCTTAAGGATTAGCCAGCGGGGTTTCACAAAAAACGTTTCAAATTTTGTGATTCTCATACAGCTTACTCCTTATCGTTCCAATGCTTGTTATAAGGCAACAAGCAAATGCTGATGCCACTATCCACAGTGAGTTCCGTACCCGTGATGGTGGGAGACTGATCGGAACACAGAAAATAGAGCGCAGAAGCAATATCCTCTGGTGCAGATTCCTTACCTGCCGGATACTGGTCACGGCGCTTCTGAGTTTGTTCCGGAGTCTGGCTTAGCCAGCGCTCTGTCCAAATAGCTCCAGCAATTAAGGAATTAACACGAATATGCAAATGTCCCATTTCGACGGCCATGCAGCGCACCATAGCGTTCAGACCGGCCTTAGAGGCGGAATATGCTACGCGACCAGGAATAGACTGGTTGGCATGCACAGAACTAACCACTGCAATAGCGCCGCCATCATTTTCAACCATCAGCTTTGCTGCCTCTTGACAGCCAAAGAACGTGCCACGCAAGTTGGCGTTCATCACTTCGTCCCACTGCTCGGGCGTAGTGGTGAGACTGTCCAAGCCCACAGCCAAGTGTGCTGCATTGGGAATGAATGCATCCAAGCGGCCAAACAGCTTCTTCACACGTCTAAATCCAGCGCGAATGTTCTCCACATTGCTTTGCTCATAAGCAATGCCCTCGATTTTTACGTCAGGGTATTCTGTTTGCAGACGTGTCGCCGCCTCTTGCGCGCCTTTGTCGTCACGGCTGGTAACGCATACATTCCAGCCTTCTTTGGCAAAGCGCTTCGCTGTGGCATAACCGGTATTTTTCGTGGCACCAGTGATGAGTACAACCTTGTTCATGATCCACAGTCCTCCTCATAACCATATTTAATTGGGATGCTTATGGTTATAACCGTTTGCATTCCGGGTATGCTTTCGATCTGCAATGATTGTTTATCGCCATACAGAAGATTAAGTCTTTGCAAAACGGATCTGAGTCCAAAGCCCAGCATCTTTTTATCAAAGTGGTGATCGGCCTCCGCCTTTTTCACCATTTCAATTACGTCGCTCCCAATGCCTTGGCCGTTATCCGAAACAGTAATGACCAAGTTATCGTCCGCCAATCGGGAGCGTATAGATATCACATGCATTTGTTCAGGATCGTCAAGCGGGAAACCATGAACCAATGCATTTTCTACCAACGGCTGCAAAAGCATCGTCGGTACTTCACATTCTGCAGTATCATCCGCCATGCCAATATCCAAGTGAAATGACCCGCCATAAATGTCCGCATACAACGCTGTGTATTCCTGCACAAAGCAAACCTCGAGCGCTAGCAGTGTATACTTGTTATCTGCATTGCGCAGGTTTCCACGCAGGTATTTTGCTGCCTCCAAGGCCAAATGGCTTACATCCTGTGTACGGCCCATCACAGCCAAAGCATCAATGGAGGAAAGAATATTACAGATGAAGTGTGGACTTACCTGCGCTTGGAAGGAACGGTATTTGAGCTCAAGCATCTCGTATTCTGCATTTTTCTTTTCTGTTGCTTTAGAGACCATCTCGCTTGTGAGGGCTTTCAATTTTCCTTGCATGCGGCGAAATTGCTGTGCCAATTCGCCAATTTCATCTCGAGAAGTAACGGGAATATCGCATTCAAAGTAACCGAGACCAATTTCTTGAATGGATCCAACCAACATCTTTACATTGCGTGTCAAGCGATATGTGATAACATAGGTTAACCCAAGGGAACCTAGCAGGAACATGGTACATCCCATCCAAATGGCTTGTGAAAGCGCCATTGGCATAGAAAGCATTACATCCACTGGGACAAGCTGTATCACATACCATGAAAGCTTTTTGCCTGGATAGAGCGTAAAATAGTACTCCTCGTTGTTTAAGTGGATGCTATGCTGCATTGGCCGATAACTTAGGCCTTCCTGTGCAACTGCCATCTCCACCAATGAAATGTCTTTTTCGTTTGCCGCCATCAAAATTTGTCCACTTTCGGTCGCTATAGCCACCGTGCCATCCAAATTGGCGTCCAGCCCAATGGCTGAGCTCAGTTTTTCGCGATCCATTTTAACGATGATGGTGCCAGCGTTCTTCATGGGAATAGGCTGTATGACCTCTTTTTTTAAAAACACATTTTGATTCTGGTCACGTAACCACAGATTGGAAGATTCATTCAGCGTTTGAGAAAGAACATCATCATAGACTGTTATACGCTCATCCAATTTGGACGAGGCAAAATAGCGGTTTCCATCCAGATCAATCAGCATAGCGCTGGAGAGGTTACTGTTATTCAACGGGATACTGATGAGCTCGTTTTCGATATCAAGCTTCTTATTTAGTTGCGGCCCATCGTCCAGCAGTTTGCTGATGAGGGGAGAATTAAAGTACTGATTAAATAGGCTCTGTTCGATCTCCTTGGTAATCAGCTCCGTGCTCGCCACCATCTGCTGTGTCGTCGTTTTATAGCTGGCAGCCTTTTCTGCCTCAACTCGTCGTACCAACACAGTATTGATATAGACCAGCATCAAGATCATGAGGCACAAAATAATGGATGTAATTGAGAGCATGATCTTCTTTTGCAGCTTCATGCTTTTTTACCACTATTCCTGTATTCTCTAGGAGACATACCGGTGCACTTGGTAAACATCTTATAAAACGAAATGTAGTTTTTGTAGCCAACAGCCTGCGCTACTTCATCGATGCGGATAGTGGGCTCTTTGAGCAGTTTTTTGGCATGGCAAATGCGCACATCCATTACCAGATCCATAAAGTTTTGTCCCGTTTCACGCTTGATGAGCGTACCAATGTATGACGGACTAAACCCGAAATGATCTGACAACTCCTGTAAAGTGGGATGTATCGGATGGGCATGAATGTATTCAAGCATGTTATCCACTAGCGTTCTGTCCTCGGCTGAGGTGGCTTCATTCGCATCAAAGGCCCGTCCACTTTCAAAGATGGCCCGTTCAACACTTGCAATCAATTTTTCGCGCTCCAGAGGTTTTACAAGAAACTCATGTGCATGATACTCAAGGGCCTTTTGCGCATATGAGAAATCATCGTAAGCACTCAGGAAGATCACTTTTGCTTCCGGCCTTTCCTCATGCAGTCCCTTAATCATCTCGAGACCATCCATTCCGGGCATGCGGATATCAGCAATGATAATATCCGGAAGCTGCTGACGAATCAGCGCTTTACCGTGCAAACCGTCATAGACTGTACCACAAACGGTACAGCCTAGAACGGCCCAATTAATGGTCGTTGCGATCATTTCTACGGTTGCTCGGTTATCATCGATAATCGCAACTTTGAACACTTTTGTTTCTCCTTTCTTTGGCTAACCCTTGACCGCTCCGCTCATGATGCCGCTAACGATATAGCGCTGGGCAAATAGGTACAGGATCAAAACCGGGATCATGCACAGGCAGAAGAAAGCAAAGGCAAGGTTTACTTCCACGCCAGATTCGCTAGTGTAGATGAGCTGCGCTAGTGGCAACGTGCGCTTTTCCTCCGATTGCAGGATAGCCACGGCCACGGGGTAATCGTTCCATGCATTTAGCGTGTTGATTACTAGCATCGTCACGTTAATGGGCTTCATCAGCGGGAAGACAATCGTCCAGAATGTTCTGGAAATCGACGCACCATCTATGTACGCAGCTTCTTCCATATCCACGGGAACGGTTTTCACGAAATTGGTGATAACCATCATACACATACCGATTTGGAATCCGGCCCGTACAATCGTAAATCCCGTGAGGGTGTTAATGAGGCCGACCGCTTTCAAATTTACATATTCGGGAAACATGATACACTGGAATGGAATTAAGATGCCCGTCATGAAAATATAGTACACAAATTTAACCAACTTGTTCTCATAACGGGAAATCGCATAGGCTGCCATGGGGGTGATCACTGACAGCACCGCTACAATGCAGACCGTGCATATCAAACTGTTTATAAATCCTGTCCTGAACAGATCGTTCTTCGTAATCACATCCACAAAGTTACCAATATATAAACGATTAGGCAACGCAAGCGGGCTGGACGTACCCATTTCATCAGGGGTCTTGAGAGCGTAGATGAAACTTATGTACAGCGGCGACACAAACAACAGCGTGACCAGCACCACACACAGAACACGAACAGCGCTCTTGATGCGCTTTTTCTGGGTGTAATTAAGGCCGGTGGTCTTAGCAGCAGTCGTCATCTTAGACCACCTCCTTGGTGCTGAAAAACTTAGAAACGAGAAAGGATACGATCAGCAGGATAACCGTCATAACGATGGCTGCAGCCTGACCATAACCCGCTTTGCTGTTGGCAAAGATCATGTTGTAGATATACATGGACATGGTGGTGGTAGCGTTGCGGGTAGGCCCGCCATTGGTGGTGGCACGCACAACCTCGAACACCTTAAGTCCCCAGGCAAGCAGCAGTGATACATTGGCTGAAAAAGCAGGAATCAGCATAGGCACAGTAATCTTAAAAAATTTTTGAATTCCATTGGCACCTTCTACACTGGCTGCCTCATAGTATTCGTCGGCTACCCCCTGCAAACCTGCAATATAGATGAGCATACAATAGCCGCTGGTCCGCCAGACAGAGATGATGGCGATGGCAAACATGGCAGTGTTTTTAGAGCCTAAGGGACTGACAACATTAAACAAAGGAGAATAGATGGCGCTGTAAATATAACGCCAAACAAAAGCAGCCGTCACAAGACTGATGACATACGGCATGAAGATGATGGTGCGACAAAGGTTGTTGAGCTTATTGCTGCGATGCAACATCAACGCAACTGCCAAACCAAGCGCATTGCTCAGTACCACATAGTACACGGTAAACTGAAAAGTATTTTTTACGATCGTCCAAAACTCCTTGGACTTGAAAAGTGTTTGATAGTTTTTTGCGCCTATGAAGTTGGAAGCATTAGAAATAAGATTCCAGTTTGTAAAGGAATATGGGATACCCTGAAAAAACGGGATAATAACCACGATCAGATACAAAAGCAAAGCAGGGATTAAAAAGCAGGTATAGGTAAGCCGCTTGCTGCTCTCAAAACTCCGCTGATGAATTTGCATACGGATGCCTCCATTCAGGATGAGATGGAAAGAAAAGGGGAGCCCACCTTCCGGTGGGCTCCCGAAAGCAGAGGTTACTTGGTAGCGTTGATCTCGTCAAAGACGGTTTGGAATTCTTCGAGGATTGCGTCCACAGTCAAAGTACGGTCAGCAGCAAAGGTCTGGGTCAGTTGACGCCATGCAGTCAGGTACTCGCCCTTGAGCCAAGTAGTCAGGGAGCCTTCATGTGCGATGTTGCCGGATTCCTTGCCCTTAATGGCAGTCATAATGACATCGGGCATTTCGGTTTCCACACCAGGCACCACGGATGGATTCAGGGTGGTGGCAGCCCAGTAACCGGCAATCTCGGGGCTGAGCAGGTACGTCATGAACTCCATCACGGCTTCGGGATGCTTGCTCTCGTTGCTGATCATGAAGATCTGGTCTAGCTGCACGCACCAACTATTGACCTTGCCATCGTCACGAGGCAACACAAACATACCGTATTCCTGATCTGGATTGAAGTCCTGAATCTGAGCATAAGCCCAGGTGCCTTCGTACATCATAGCACCGGCCCCCTGAGCCATCAGCTGACGCCCCATGGTGGTATCGTTGCCCATGTCATCCACGCGGCTGAACGCCAGGCGGCGAGCCCACAACTCAAAGGCCTTGGCAAACTCGGGATAATCAGTGAACTTAGCTTCGCCATTCATCAGTTTTTCAAACGCATCGCCATGACCGTTTTCGATCAGCAGGGGCCAGAGGATGCCGCGTACTTCAATGTCGGGATAGGTGACATTGGAGTAATTGCGGATAAAAGGATCCACACCATTGTCAACAAGAGTCTGGCACAGAGCGTCAAACTCATCCTGGGTGGTGGGAGGCGTGAGGCCATACTTTTCAAAGATAGCCTTGTTATAGATGACACCATAAGTCTTAAAGTCCAGCGGCAGGGCATAAACGTTGCCATTATAGCTGCAATTTTTCAGATCACCTTCGTTGAGGTTGAGTGCGGTGATGAGCTCATGGCCGGTGAGATCCATTACCTTGCCCGCTTCAATGATATCGGAATACTGGGTGGGCTGGCCCATCATGATATCCGGCGTATCGCCATTAGCGATACGGATGGGCAACTGGGCGATGTAATCGTTCTGCGAATACATCTGAGATTCGAAAGTAACATTGGGATGTGTCTCCATATACTTGTTCAGGATCTCGTCGAATGCATCCAGCTTGACCTGATTACCCATGTAGTGCATAATGCTGATGGTGATGGGTTCTTCGGCCACAGCCAAAGAAGCCATACTCAGAAGCATTGCAAGCACAATGAGCAAGGAACCCAATTTCTTCATGTGGAAGCCTCCTTTTTTTCTATAATTTAACGTACACTTCCGTCTTTGTACGTTAAACACAACGAATGATATGGATAAAACAATCTACAATGATTTTCGTTAATATTATATTTCTAATTGGCTAGCAAAAAAATATACCCAAGGCGGAAAAACATTTACCTTTTCGCATATTATCAGAGTATTATGAGGAACTGCGCGTATTACTTAAGCAATCACAAAGTCCCTGTTTCCTTTCATTATTATGAAACGCGTAGCACACGAACTGCACCCATATATGGCAAAGTATCTATCACTTTTCCATCCTTGAGTAAAACCAGACCAAAATCCTGACATGCTGCTACGATACGTTGGTTGTCCAATACGCAAAAATCGCGTGGTTGTTTGGCTGGAAGCCTATATACAGCCTTTTTTTCCAAAGAAGGGATCGCATAGTGCACAATCGTTCCCTCTCCGCGATTCGACACGAGCAACCCCTGATCATCTGCTGTTGGCCACAATGCCGCGGCCAAATTAACGCTTGTCCAGTCTTCCAAGGTGGATACACCTTCACCAACCACTTTACCCGCATTTTCTCCAAACATCACAGGATACACACAATTTCCGATCTCGGTTACCAAATAGGCACTCCCATTTCCAGTATAAGCGACATGACGCGGCCCCTGTCCTGCCGGCACAGTGATGCGGTATTTTTCACTAAGCATCCCGTTGACAGCCTGTTCGTATATCACCAGTGCATCGATGCCCAGATCAACCGCACAGAAGCAGTGAGGCAACGTAGGAATACGTGTGACCTGATGCATATGCGGCATCGTTTGGCGGCTAGGGTGTGGCCCATTTCCTGTATGTGTGACAAGTTGGATACATTGTCCTAGGTTTCCATTGAAAAGAGGAAAGACAGCCAGAGAGCCAGTAGCATATTGCGCACAGACCAAGAAGCATTCATCCTCAGAAAAGGCTATATGGCATGGACCTGCACCCTCGGTTGGTTGGCTGGAAACGATTTGCATTCTATCCGAAGTGATTCTTAGTTCATTGATGCATCCGGGTTTCTTAGGATCCGTTCCATTGCTGCTGACAGCAAACCATCGCCCACTATTAGTTTTTGCTAGCCAGTTCGGATCTTTCAATGATCCATCAGACCAGATTAGATTCAATTTATCGTTTTTAACAGAAACGTATCCTATTCCCGCACCGCCGATTCTTGTTAAAGTACCAACCATCAATTTCATAGATTATCATCCCTTCCTGGAGTCTTACGTTTATCATCGACAATGACCATTTCAGGCGTATTGTGAATCAGACGCCAAAGAATGTCAACTTGTTGTTGGCTGCCGAGCGTTGGTCATAGCAAGCAGGGTATGTATTATAATACACATGCACCGTGCGTTAAAGCGGCCACATTGCGGGATTGCGATGTGGCTGCTTGTAAACAGATAGAAATCAGTAAAGGTCGCCACTTATGGATGGCGAGTTTCCTGAGATTTATCGCAGCAAACTTATGATTAACCCATGCGGTAACCGCGACCAACCCTCAGTATCATGTATAACGCATTACATGTTTCTCCTTTGCGTATGCAAAGACGCGCTCAAACGTCTGTAAGCGTAGGGTGCGGGTTGCTTTGTCCACCAGCGAAAGCTGAACATCTCCCACTCGTTCCAGATACTCCTGCCAGAT
>OLRD01000416.1_pt1 | contig 36470 bp, 30 predicted proteins | sample 1672051 | NCBI WGS metagenome assembly OLRD01 (sample SAMEA3136640, study PRJEB25190) | human gut metagenome | biome: human gut; feature: human-associated habitat; material: faeces | place: Austria | collected 2013 | reverse complement strand
ACTCCCGCAATTCCAGCCAGTCTGTCCGCATCATTTACCGGGACATCGGCACAGTAGACAGCGCCATGCAGCCGGACGAGAAGCCACCGAAGCTGCTTCCACCGCTCAGCGAAATCATTCAATTCCCAGCATAAGACAGCAAAAAGAATGCGGGAGCGGATAGCTCCGCTCCCTCGCAGGGGGTGACAGTTTGTGTCCCTGTAAAAGGAAACAGCAGTCTATAAAGGGTTCTTCCGGATTTTTCTGTACTTTTTGTTGCTGCCTCTCCCGTGTGCAGGACTCGCACCGGCGCAGGAGATTGGCTGCTGCTCTGCCTTATTTCTTTTCTGCGTTCGCCTTTTCCAGATTGATCTGGCGGCGGTTCTTGACGGCGTCTTCCATCGGGTGGATCTCGCCGGCGGCCTGCAGGGCCATTTTGGTCAGCAGCGGACCGACCAGCTCGTAGATGAGGATGGCGAACAGCGTGATGTTGCGGATGAGGTCGCCCTCCGCGCCGAGCTGGCGCGCCGTCACGCACATGCCGAGCGCCACGCCGGCCTGCGGCAGCAGGGTGATGCCGAGATACTTGCAGATCTGCGGCTCACATTTCATGAGCTTTGCGGAGTAATGCGCGCCGAGATACTTGCCAAGCGAGCGCGTCAAAATATACACAACGCCGATGAGAACGATCATACCGTCTTTGAACACGCCCAGATCCAGCCCTGCGCCGGAGATGACGAAGAACGCCGCGAACAGCGGACTCGTCCACCGGTCGGCCTTTTCCATGATCTCACCCGACAGCGGGCAGAGGTTGCAGAACAGCGTGCCGAGCATCATGCATGTCAGAAGCGACGAGAAGCCGATCGTGACCGGGCCGATCTTGAATTCCGCCATGGCCAGCGCCGAGGTCAGGAAGACGAAGGCGATGGTCATGTTCAGGCGGTTCGTGTTGGAGTTGAACAGCTTTTCCAGCTGCGTCAGCACCCAGCCGCCGAGCGCGCCGAGCGCCAGCGAGCAGACGATCTCGATGAGCGGATCGACGACAATGGAGATCACGTCGAACGAGCCGGTATTGAGCGCCTTCGCAATGCCGAACGACACCGCGAACACCACCAGACCGACCGCGTCGTCCAGCGCGACGATCGGCAGCAGCAGGTCGACCAGCGGGCCCTTGGCCTTATACTGCCGGACGACCATCAGCGTAGCGGCCGGGGCCGTCGCCGTACCGATGGCCCCGAGGGTGATGGCCTGGGCGATCGTGAGCTTGCCGTTCGTAACGAGTGCAATCGCAACCAGAGCGATATCGATCAGGAAGGTTGCGGCCAGCGCCTGCAAAACGCCAATGACGAACGCCTGCTTGCCGGTATGCTTGAGCTCCGACACGCGGAACTCACTGCCGATGGAGAACGCGATGAAGCCCAGCGCGACCTCGGAGATCAGAGACAGGCTGTCCACAGCCTCCTGCGTCGGAAAGCCGAGCCCCTCGATGCCGAGAAGACCCAGGCAGTACGGGCCGATGAGCACGCCCGCGACCAGATATGCCGTCACTGACGGCAGCTTCAGGGGCTTTGCAACACGGGTCATCAGCAGACCCGCGAGAATGGCGACAGACAGGGATAACAACGTACGCATAAAAATGTTCCTTCATTTCTTCTACATGATTTTGCACACCTCATTATACGCAAACTTAGACCAAATGCAAGAACAAATTGTAGATGTTGAATGAAATTTTCACGCGTTTTTATTCAATCTGCCAGCTTTTATCGGATCGCTGTCCCGCCTTACTCGTAGAGATAGACCCGCGCCTCATACGGCCGCGTGACGAAGCTCGCGCCGCTCCCGGCGTCCGGATAGTTGCACAGCAGCAGCTTCATATCGTCCAGCGAGAACGGGTAGGGCGGGCAGAAGCGCACCGGCCGGTCCGTAAACGAGCAGACGACCAGCAGCTTCTGCTCCTTCGTCTCCCGCGCGTAAACGTAAAGCGCGTCCGAATTCCGCTCGTAGACCTGATAGCTGCCGTCGCGCACGACGGGCAGCCGCTTGCGCAGGGCGATGGCCTTTTTGTAGAAGTTCAGGATCGAATCCGGGTCGGCCAGCGCCTGCTCGACGTTGATCTCCGGATAATTCTCATTGACATAGAACCACGGCGTCCCCGTCGTGAACCCGGCGTTTTCCCCACCGGTCCACTGCACCGGCGTGCGGGCCGAGTCGCGCGAGGCACGGTGATAGAGCGCCAGCCGCTTTTCCTCCGGCCAGTCCGGGTGCTGGTTGCGGGTCTGCACGTCCTCATAGAGGCTCGTTTTGTCCGGATACCAGTTCGTCATGCCGATCTCCTGCCCCTGATAGACGAACGGCGTGCCCTTTAAAAACAGATAGCTGACCGCCAGCATCTTGCCGCTCTCCACGCGGTACTGTTCGCTGCCGTAGCGCGAGATGACGCGCGGATGGTCGTGGTTTTCCAGATACAGCGCGTTCCACCCACGCCCGTCGAGCTCCGTCTGCCAGCTCGAGAAGGCCCGGCGCAGCCGGTTCAGCGAGAATTTGCGCGGCATGTAGTCCGTAAAGAAGCAGTCGGCGCACATGCACTGGAACTGGATCATCATGTCGATCTCGTTCGTGTCGGACTCCGCGATATAGTCGAGCGCGCGCTGCGGCGTGACGAGCGGGGCCTCGGCGATGGTCATGCAGTCGTAATTGGCCAGCACGTCGCGGCGGAACTCCTGCAGATACTCGTGGATGTGCGGGCCGTGGTTGTAAAACCGGATGCCCTTGAACACCGGGAACAGATGATCGTCCGGCAGTCCCTCTTTTTTGGAGATGAACGTGATGACGTCCTCCCGGAAGCCGTCGACGCCCAGGTCGAGCCAGAATTTCAGGATCTTCTTGACCTCGGTCCGCACGAGCGGGTTGTCCATGTTGAGATCCGGCTGCTTGACGGCGAACAGGTGCAGATAATACTCCTGCCGCAGATCGTCCCACTGCCAGGCTTTGCCCTCAAAATGGCTGTCCCAGTTGTTGGGCAGCTTTCCATTCTTTTTCGCGGGCCGCCAGATATAATAGTCGGTGTACGGCTCAATGCGCCGCCGGGATTTCTGGAACCATTCGTGCTCGTCGCTCGTATGGTTCACGACCAGATCCATGATCAGCTTCATCCCGCGCTGGTGCAGCCCGTCCAGCACGGCCCGGAAGGCCTCCATGCCGCCGTATTCCGGCGCGATGTCCATGTAGTCGGAGATATCGTACCCGCAGTCCGCTCCGGGCGAGGGATACAGCGGCGAGAACCACACGCCGTCGATGCCCAGCTCCTGCAGATAGTCCAGCTTCTCCAATACGCCCCACAGATCGCCGATCCCGTCGCCGTTGCCGTCGCGGAAGCTTCTCGGCCAGATCTGATAAAATACCTTGTCCTTAAACCACCTTGTGTGCTCCATATTCCATTTCTCCCCATCCATCATTGGTTTCCATAACAACAATATTATTGTAACATACCATCCGGATTTCGCCAGTTGGAAACCTGAACAGATTTTGCCCGGTCCTTTCGTCCAAAATTGACACTTGCGGGAACGCGGGAAAAACCATACAATAAAATCACGTATATCCGCAGGACAGCCAAAGCTTTCCCCTGCGGCGGGAAGATATCTGAAATTCGGAAAGGACAACACCATGAGGAAGGATAAGAGAACAGAGCTCTGGCGGGTGGTGAAGTTTGTGTTGTTTTCGGCTTCGGCGGGGGTGATCCAGATCGGGCTGTTTACAGCGCTCAACGAGCTTTGCCGGTGGAGCTACTGGCCGTGCTATCTGATCGCGCTGGTGGCGTCGGTCGTGTGGAATTTCACGCTGAACCGGAAGTTCACCTTCCAGAGCGCCAACAACGTGCCGAAGGCCATGGCGATGGTGCTGGGCTACTACGCCGTGTTTACGCCGCTGTCGACGATCCTCGGCAACTGGCTGGTGGAGAGCTGCGGGTGGAACGAATATCTGGTCACGGTCATGAACATGCTGCTCAATTTCGTCACGGAATATCTGTTCGACACCTTCGTCGTCTTCCGCGGCAGCATGGACACCAACGAGGCGGCAAAAAAGAAGGCCGCGCAGAAATAAATATGAAAAGAGCCTGTTTCCGGATGGAAACAGGCTCTTTTTTGCTTTTCAGAACTTTCCGCTGCTGTGGGAGAAGCCGCCGGAGTTGACGGAGGTGCCACCGGACTTGGCGATCTCGATCTTGACGCGGGTCTGGGTGGTGGTGATGTAGCGGTCGTCCTGACGGGTCAGGCACAGGCTGTCCTGGGTGATATAGGCGTCGGCCTGGGTCTGCAGGCGGGCGGACTTCATCTTCCCCTTCATGACGAGGCAGACGACGAGCGCCGTCAGCAGCGGCACGAGGATCACGACCAGCCACTTGACCACGGCCAGATCCTCCAGCCGCTCCGGGTCGGTGCCCTGGTCGAAGGGCGCACCCTCGGCGTCCATGCGCAGGTATTCTTCGCAGCCGTCGAGGAAGGCGGCAAAGCCGCCGGACCAGTCGTCCCGGCTGAATGGCTCGAGGAACCAGCGCTCGGCGAGCACGCCCTTGCCGTAGTCTGTGAAGGTGCGGTTGCCAATCGTGCCGTGGGCGCAGATATCGTAATCCCGCTCGGCCATGCTGAGCACGAGCAGGACGCCGTCCTGCTCCTCCCCTGCGCCAAGGCCGAGGTCCAGAAAGACGGACTCGGCGAAGGATTCGATGGAATCGGCAGAGTAGTAGGCCGTATAGTCGTCCACCGTCACGAGGTAGACGCCGCAGCCGTAGGTCTGCTCGAGCTCGCTGCAGCGCGCGTCGAGGGCTTCCGCTTCGCTCTCGCTCAGCAATTCTGCCGTGTCGATCACGTTGACGTAGACGGCCGCGGAGGCTGAGACGCTCAGCCCGAGCAGGAGCAGCAGGGCGGCAAGCAGGCAAATGATGCGTTTTTTCATCCCGGTTCCCTCCTTACAGCGCGAACAGCAGCACGGACAGCACGGCGGCGAGGCCGCCCGCGATCCCGGCGAAGTACGCCCAGAACCGGCCCCACGAGACGGGCAGGTCTCCCGTCAGCTTGCCGGTCTGCCCGTTCATGGAGAACAGGTAGTCCTTGCCCTTCCACTTCGTATGCAGCATCCAGACCGGCAGCAGCGCGTACTGCACCTGGCCGCGGCGGATGCGGACGGTCTGCGTCTCCGGGGTGCAGGTGGTATAGCCGGTGACGGTGCTGCGCAGGGCGCTTTCGCAGCTGGCTTTGTAGCGGGTATCGGCGCGGGAAGTGCTCTCTTCGACACTCACGTCGTATTGATCGGCCAGGAAGCCCGGCAGATACGCGTTGGAGAAGGGCTTGAGGGCCTGATAGTCGAACGGCTCGATGGAGTCCATATTTTCGTCCGGCATTTTGCTCGAGGCGTCGACGGGGATCTTTTCGAACGTGACGGAGCCTGCGCGGCGGACAAGGTAGTGCTGCGTGTCGGTCACGTCGTAATCGCCCTCGCGGCGGGTCATCGACCGGGTGCATTTATAGGTGACGTCGCCCTCGGCGCTGCCGCTGAAGAGCCAGAACGGGACGTAGACGCCCTGGATCTGCTCGATATGGTTCTGCGCGGAAAAGGCCTTGGGCAGAAGTGGCTTCTTCTGGTAATGCTTTTTGAGGGCGGCGACGGCGTCGGCCTTGCTGAGGCGGAAGGGGATGATATAGTCCGGCTTCTGCGCGCCGGACAGGCGGCCGGGAACGATCGAGGGGTTGCCGCAGTAGGGGCAGCTGGTCGCGGCGGTCGATGCGTCGCAGACGAGCTCCGCGCCGCAGGACGGGCAGGTATAGCTCTGCATCCCGTCTTCGGCCCAGTCGCCGCCCTCGGGCGCGGTCCAGGCGCCCTCGTCGCCGCCCGGCGATGCGGCGGCTTCATCCGCCGCGGCGGTCTCGGCCGCGGCCTGCGCGTCTTTTCTTTGGTAGAGGGCTTCGATCTCGTCGACGGAGTAGCTCGATCCGCAGTAGTCGCACTCCAGCCGTCCGGACGCGCCCATGAAATGCAGGGGGCCGGTACAGGCGGGGCACTGATAGTTGGTGATCTGATCTGCCATAGAAGAGAAAATCTCCTGATACGCGTCTGCCCGCGCAGAGCGCGGGCAGGGACTCAAATTTCAGTCAGAATTACACAATGATATCGCCGTCGCTGAACGGATCACCGCACTCGGGGCAGAACTTCGGCGGATGGGTCGGATCCTCGGGCTCCCAGCCGCACTTGTCGCACTTGTACTTCGGCGTGCCGGCGGGCTTCTTCGTGCCGCATTCGGCGCAGAACTTGCCCTTGTTCAGCTTACCGCAGGTCGGGCAGGTCCAGCCGTCGGCTTCGGGCTTCTTCGCGCCGCACTCGGGGCAGAACTTGCCCGTTGCCGTCTTGCCGCACTGCGGGCAGGTCCAGGCGCCGGCCGGAGCAGCCGGGGCGGCCGCGGCGGGGGCAGGCTGCTGCGCGGCCTGCTGCGCGCCCATCTGGTAGAGATTCTGCGCGTTCACGCCGCCGGCCTGACCGGCCATGTTCATGCCCATGAAAGCCATGGCGGGGCCTGCGTTCTGGTTGTTCGCGGCGGCCTGCATGGCGGACGCCTGCGCGCCGACGAGGTGCGCGGCGGCTCTTGTCGGGTCCATGAAGGCGGCGTTGCGCTGCATCTCCTTGAGCATCTTCTCGTCTTCCTCGCTCGCCTTGACGGACGAGACGCCGAACGAGACGATCTCGAGACCGCGGAGGTTGCGCCACTTGGAGGACAGGACGTCGTTGAGGGCGTCGGCCATCTCCATGGTGTGGCCGGGGAGAGAAGAATAGCGGATGCCCTGCTCGGAGATCTTGGCAAAGGCGGGCTGCAGGGCGGTCAGCAGCTCGGTTTTGAGCTGGCTGTCGAGCCGGTCACGGGTGAAGCCGTCGGTGACGTTGCCGCAGACGTTGGTGTAGAAGAGGATCGGGTCGCAGATACGGTAGCTGTATTCGCCGAAGCAGCGGATGGCGATGTCGATGTCAATGCCCGCGCGCTGGTCGACGACGCGGAACGGCACCGGAGACGGCGTACCGTATTTGTTGCCGATGAGCTCTTTGGTATTGAAGTAGTAGACGCGCTGGTCCTTGGGCGGCTCACCGCCGAAGGTGAAGCGCTTGCCGATGTTTTTGAAGGTGGCGAGGATGTTCTCGCCCAGCTTGCCGCAGAACAGCGACGGCTCCGACGAGGAATCGTATTTGAATTCGCCGGGCTCCGCGCAGAACTCGGTGACCTTGCCCTGATCGACGATGATCATGCACTGGCCGTCGGCGACCGCGATGACGGAGCCGTTGGAGATGATGTTGTCCGAGCCCTTCGTGTTGCTGCTGCGGCCGGAGGTCCGCTTCTGGCCGCGGACAGCCATGACGCTTTCCGGAAGAGAATCACAATAGAAATACTCAAGCCACTGATCGGCCATCACGCCGCCTGCGGCGCCCAGAGCTGCTTTGATAAGTCCCATTTGTTTACGCTCCTTTACTGACAGAATAATAAATGGTATCTGCATCTGTGCTTGCTTTCAGAATACCATAGTTTGACGCATCCGGCAACGGGAATGTTCCAATTTCATGAAAAATCACGAATTTTCGCCGCCCCGCACGGCTGGGCAGAAACAAAAAACTGACCATAGGAAAGAAGGGCGGGGTTTGGTATGATCATATAGAATATCTGCGGACTGTACATGCCTTCCCCTCATAGCGGAAGCCTTTGGAGTGCGCAAATCCCAAGCCTCCCCTTCCAGGGGAGGTGGCTCGGCAAAGCCGAGACGGAGAGGCCGCATCAAATCTGCGGCGACCTCTCAGTCAGCCTGCGGCTGACAGCTCCCCTGGGAGGGGAGCCTTTCCGAAGACAGAAAGGAGCACCGATGCGGTTTATTTATTGTTTGTGCTATGCGGCGGGGCTGGGGGTGGTGAGCTTTGTGCTGGGCAGGCTCGTGCCGAAGGAGTGGTTCGACTATACGCGCTTCCCCTACCGGAGCTTTGCATTTGAAAAGGGCGGGAAGATCTACGAGGCCATCGGCATTGCAAAGTGGCAGAGCCGTGTACCGGATATGAGCCGGATCTTCCCGAAGCTCATGCCCGCCAAGAAGATCCCGGCCCGGCCGGACGAGCAGACGCTGCTCGTCATGATCCGCGAGACCTGCGCGGCGGAGGCCACGCACGCGCTGCTCATTCTGGCGGGGCTCGGGCTGCTTGCCATCTGGCCGGGCGCGGGCGGCATCCTTTTATATCTGATCTACGCCATTTTCGGCAATCTGGTTTTTCTCATCATTCAGCGCTATAACCGCCCCCGCCTTGTGCGGCTGTATGAGCGGATGTGCGCAAAAAGGAGCAAAGAAGCATGAAAGTCCTGATCCTCAGCTGCAATACCGGCGGCGGGCACAATTCCTGCGCCCGGGCCATCGGCACGGAGCTGCAGCGCCGCGGCCACACCTATGAGACCGACGACGCGCTCTTGTACGTGTCGAAGGGCACGAGCCGCTTTGTGAGCAACTGGCATGTGCGCTTTTACCGCTATTTCCCGAAGCTCTACAACAAGGGCTATCAGTACGCGGAGGAGCACCCGGCGTCGTTTGACGAGTCGTCTGCGGCCTTCCGCATCCTGCGGCGCGGGTGCAAGCGGCTGCGCGCGGCCATCGTGCAGGGCGGATATGACGCAGTGGTGTGCGTGCATCTGTTCCCCGCGCTGATGCTCACGTTCATCCAGCGGCAGCAGCCGCTGCCGGTCAGGACCATGTTCATCGCCACGGACTACACCGCAAGCCCCTCCTGCGACCGGATGCAGCTGGACACCTGCGTCATCCCCGACGCGTCGCTGCGCGCGGAATTCGAAAAAAACGGCGTCCGGCCGGAGACCATCCTCCCCTGCGGCATCCCCGTGCGCGAGGAGCTCTATACCTGCCTGCCGAACCGGGAGGCGAAGCTCGCCGTGGGGCTCGAGCCCTCGCACCGGCATCTGGTGATGATGACCGGCAGCATGGGCTGCGGGCCGATGGAAAGAATCACGGAGCTGCTTGCAAATTCGCTCCCGCCGGAGTATGATGTGACTGTAGCCTGCAGCAGCAACCGGCAGCTTCTGCGGCGCATGGAGCGCAGGTTCGCGGACAAGCCCAACATCCACATCCGCGGCTTTATCAGCAACGTCTCCGTCCTGATGGACAGCGCGGATCTCTTTCTCACCAAGCCCGGCGGCATCAGCACGACCGAGGCCATGGTCAAGGGACTGCCGATGGTGCTGGTCAACGTGGTGGGCGGATGCGAGACGCCGAACCTGAATTTCTTCGTCTCCCACGGCGGCGCGGCCACGGCCGGCACGCCGGAGGACATCGCCGCGCTCTGCAGGGAGCTGCTGGAAAACGACGAAGAACGCCTCATCATGCGCCAGTCGCTGCTGTCCATGAAGCAGATCCCCGCCGCGCAGGCCATCTGCGACAGGCTGGAGGGATAAAGCGCGCAGACTGCGGAAATCTAATGATATAAGGAGGGCACCCAACATGACGAATGTGAATCTGGATAACTTTGACGCGGAGGTCATGCAGGCACAGACGCCTGTCGTGGTCGATTTCTGGGCCAGCTGGTGCGGCCCGTGCATGATGCTCGCGCCTGTGATGGAAGCGCTCGACGGCGAGATGGACGGCGTGAAGTTCTGCAAGGTCAACGTCGACGACGAGCGCGATCTGGCGATGGAATTCGGCATCGAGTCCATCCCGACGCTGCTGTGCATCAAGGGCGGCAAGGTCGTGAAGCGTCTGGTCGGCTACCGGGAGAAGGACGCGCTCAAGAAGGAGCTGGAAGCGCTGTGAAGGTCCGGCTGAACGAAGACAAGGAGGTCGTCGCCCACGTCAAGGAGGGGCTCAAGCGCACCGGCGGCTACTGCCCGTGCAGGCTCGCGCGGACGGAGGAAAACAAGTGCATGTGCAAGGAATTCCGCGAGCAGATCGCCGACCCCGACTTTGAGGGCTACTGCCACTGTATGCTCTATTATAAGGAAAAATAATTGAAGACCCTTCCTGTTTCGGGAAGGGTCTTCCTGTGTTTCCGGGGGCTTCCTGCGGATGGGGCGGAAAGTTGTGAAGAATTTCTGAATTATTTACAAAAGTATTGCAATTTTTAAATCTTACGGTAAACTGGAGTCACAAAAGAAGCGGCGAAGCTCGCCGCAGAAAGAGGTGTACAGGGATGAAACGTACATTTGCAAAGCTTCTGAGCCTGTTCGTGGTGCTGACGCTCGTCATCGCCATGGTCCCGGCGGTTTTCGCCGTGGATGGAACGGTCTCAGTCACAGCGGGAAATACCACGCTGAAGGTCGGCGACACGACGAGGGTCAGCGTCACAGATGCAAACGGAACTGCTGTGCCGAACGTGACGCTCAGCAGTGACCATGACGATATCGTCAGCGTTATTGACAGCTCGACGATCAAGGCACTGAAGGTCGGCTCCGCCACCATTACGGCGACGGTGACAGAGGACGGAGAAACGCAGACGCTCGGCAGCGTCCAGATCACTGTGAAGTTGGGCGTGACTGCGATCGCGCCTGCCAACGAGACGATTGAGATCGATGCTGACAACGCGAAGACTGCTTCCCTGTCCGTGACGCTCACGGGCGCGGCGAGCGGCGACGTGCTGGCGGTCCAGTCGTCCGACGAGAGCGTCGTGACGGCACAGGCTGGCTCCATCACACTTCCGGGCGGCACCTGCACCGTCACGCTGACGGCGGTGAAGACCGGCACGGCTACGGTCACGCTCAGCTGCGGCACAGCCACGGCGCAGGTCGCTGTGACTGTCAAGGCATCGGGGACGCATACCGTGACCTTTGAAAAGCAGAAGCTGACGGTCAAAAAGGGCGAAACTGCCATGAATCCTGCCAAGGCCACGGCTGGCGATAAGCTCACCTATGCCAGCAGCAACACGGCGGTCGCGGCGGTCAAGGAAGACGGCACCGTGACCGGCGCCGCCGCCGGGACAGCCACGATCACCGCGACGGTCAAGAACGCCTCCGACGTTATCGTCGAGACGGCGAGCTACACCGTCGAGGTCGCGGACGCGTATAAGATCGAGCTGAGCGCCGCGCCGTCGAGCCTGACGGCAGGCAGCGCCTCCACCGTCTCCGCGACGGTCTACCAGTACATGAAGGAACAGGGCTACGTGCCCTATCAGCAGTCCGTGGAGCTGACGTGGAAAGCCTACATGGAGAGCGTTGCCGATCTTGGCGGCAGCGATCCGAGCAAGGCCGTGAAGACCACGACGAGCAGCGGCTCTTCGAGCGTCACGCTCTATACCTACGCGACCGGCACGTCCAAAACTGCCGTGCAGGTACCGGTGACGGTCTCCGTCACGATCAGCGGCACGCCCTATCAGGCTTCTCCGCTCTCCGTGAGCGTGAGTCCGGCCTCCGCGCCCTCGTTTGCGGTGCATGAGGAGGATTATTTCGATCCCGACGACTTCTCCGAGGCCGTCGACGGCGCGACGGGCCGCTACGCGGGCAAGCTCTCCGCCATTACCATCGAGGGCTCGAACGGCGGTTCGGTCTATGAAAACGGCAGCCGCGTGAGTTCGTCGATGAAATACTATGTCTCCGGTGCGCGCAACAAGCTGATCTCCAGCCTGTATTTCCGGACCTCCTCCACCAGCACGACGAACGCCTACTTCACCTACATCGGCTATGACACCGACGGCGATGTGATCGCCGCGGGCAAGGTGACGCTCGGCGATGAGAGCGTCGACATGGAATACTCCGCCAGCTTCGGCGGCAGCGTGACCTTCCTGGAATCCGATTTCAGCAAGGCCTTCTCCGGCAGGGCGGGCGAAAAGCTCGACTATGTCACGTTCGCGATGAACCGCGCGACGGTCGTCATGAACAACAAGACCTACAGCCTGAACGACGGCAGCAACGCCGCCATCTTCGGCTGGGCCTACACGACCTCCAAGGCCACGACGAAGCTGAGCTCCACCGACAAGTGCTACTATCAGGCGAGCTACACGCAGCTCGACCTCGACGAGGTCACCTATGTGACCGGCAGCTACCGGACCAAGTACACGGTCTACCTCCCCTATACCGCTGTCGGCACCTCCGGCTCGCGGTATGAGGGCTACACCGCCATCACCGTCTCCGGCGACGACTCCATCACGGCCTCCGGCGCGTCGATGAAGACGCTGGGCGCGGCGGATGCGGTCCTGCGGGCCTACCCGAACGCCGCTTATGTGATGTTCAAGCAGCCCGCGGTGAGCGAAGGCCGTCTGCTCTACAACTTCCGCTCCGTCGCCGCGCAGAACTACACGGCGGTCGACTACAGCAAGGACCAGTTCTATCTCAGCGGCACGAGCGCAAAGAACCTGTATCTGGACAGCGTCTTCTTCCTCCCCGCAGCGGACTGCAGCACGCAGATCCGGCTCGCCTTCACGGTCTACGGCACGTCCGGCACGCAGCTGGGCAGCGGCGAGCTGACCGTGCGCGTGGCCTCGAAGACGGCCTCTTCCGTCTTCTCGGATGTGAACGCGCGGACCTGCTCGTGGGCGGCGAACGCGGTCGACTTCATGAATGAATACGGCCTCGTCAAGGGCGCAGGCACCTCCACCTTTGGCTGGAAGGGCAGCATGACCCGCGGCGACTTCGTCCTCATCCTCTACCGCAACGCCGGTTCCCCGTCGGTCTACGGCGTATCGAACCCGTTCACGGATGTGAAGAGCACGGATTACTACTATGAGGCCGTCCTCTGGGCGTACCGCAACAACGTCGTCAACGGCACCAGCACCACGACGTTCGGCCCGAAGGGCAAGATCACGCGCGAGCAGATCGCCTCCATCCTCTGGCGGCTCGCGGGCAAGCCGGTCTACTCGGCCAGCCTGCGCAGCTACACGGACTATGCCTCCGTCAGCGATTACGCCTATGACGCGATGAGCTGGGCGGTCGGCAGCGGCTATGTCAAGGGCAGCGGCGCCAAGCTCAGCCCCAAGAACAACGCCACCCGCGCCGAGGTCGCGGTCATGCTCCACCGGTATCTGACCAAGTAAAAAGCAGAAAAAATGCCCCGCCGACAGGCGGGGCATTTTTCTGTTTATTTCTCGCGTTCTTTCAGGTCCTGCAGGATCTGGTCGTAGAATTCCTTGCTGATCTTGTATTTGCGCAGGTAGATGATGTAGCCGGCGGCGATGAGGATGAGGGGGATGGCCAGCATAGCGAGCTTGATGGTGAGCTTGCCGGAGGCGTCGATGGCGGCCGCGGCCGCGTCGCTGCCCCTGGTCTTGATGCCGGCGAGCATGATACTGATGCTGATGAGGCCGGTCGAGAGCGCGCCGCCGATCTTGTTGACGAGCGGCTGGATGGAGAAGGTGATGGACTCGGAGCGGCGGCCCAGCTTCCACTGGCCGTATTCGATCGTATCAGCGAGGAACATGAGCATCAGCAGCTGGATGAAGGCCTGGCCGACGAACATGAGGATGGCGGCCAGCGCGATGAGGACGATGGAATGCTCGGCAAAGAAGAACACGGCGTAGCCCGCGGCGACGAGGATGGTCGCGCCGGTATAGAGCTGGCGGCGGTCATGCTTTTTCGAGAACAGCGGGAAGATCATGAGCGCGGCCAGCTGCGCCACGCCGCAGACAGCCGCCAGCACGGCGTACATGTTGATATCGCCGTAGAGGTACTGCATGTAATAGGTGGCGAAGCCCGTCGTGGTGCAGTAGCCGACCATGAACAGGGCCATGGAAAGCGTGGTCCACATGAGCTGGTCGTTTTTCGTCAGCGCGTTCCACATGTCGCGGATGGTGAACTTCTCCTCGTCCTCCTTGATCTCGCGGTTCTCCTTCACGCCGAACAGCGGGAAGCACAGACCGGCGAGGTAGATGACGCTCACGGCCACGGCGACCGTCATCCACGCCTTCGGCGTGTTGCCGAGGGCGGCGGTGATGGGCTGCCAGCCGACCATGATGATGTACATGCCGATGTTCGCGCAGATGCGGGCGAAAGCGCCGTAATTCTCGCGCTGCTTCTGGTCCTGCGTGAGGGCGGGCAGAAGCGTCCAGTAGGCGATGTCATTGATGCCGTAGCTGATATCCCAGAGGACGTAGGCGACGGCGAAGAAAATGACGTAGGCCGTGCCGGTGCCGACGTTGCCGAAGAGGATCAGGTAGAAGATCACGGACACGACGCCGCCGACAAGGATCGCGGGTTTGAACTTGCCCCACTTCGTGTGGATGTTGTCGATGACGAGGCCGGTGATGGGGTCGTTCAGCGCGTCGGCAATACGCAGGACGGAGAGCACAAGACTGACCGCCGCGAACACATGCAGCGGCAGCGAGAGGATGTTGGACAGGAAATACAGAAGCGCGTTTGCCTCAAACGCATAGAACATGTCGCGGCCGATGGTGCCGAGGCCGAAGAAGTATTTGTTGCGGCGGTCAAGGTTTTTCATGACTGCACACCTCCTGAATGAAATAGACATTGGAGCCGAAATCGCCCTGCATCCGGCCGTCCGGGTCGTAGCCCGTGCCGGCAAAGCGCGGGGCCAGGCAGATCCCGGCGGCGAAGGCCGCGCCGGAGGCCGTCAGGCTCTGGCTGCCGTCGGACATGCGGTACAGGCTGTCCGCAGTCTGGACGGCAAGGCCGTTGGGATTGAGCTTCACGGGCAGCACGTGGCGCAGGAGCGTCCCGAAATCGCCCACGCGCAGAAGCTGGGGGCGGGAGGTCAGGCGATACGGCTTCTCCCCGTCCAGCCCCGTCACGCACAGGTGCTCGTAGCCGGGGGCGGCGGGCTGCAGGCCGTGGAAGACGGCTGCAACGGTCTCCTGCTTCGTCTGCATCTGCCAGACGGTCCCGCCGCCGTCGGTGCGGCCTCTTGTGAAGCGGCCGTACTGGAGCGTGCGGCGGTGGGCGCGGTAAAACTCCGTCTGCGCCCGGATCTCCGCCTGCTCGACCGGCAGGAGCTCCGTGAGGTCGAGCTCGTAGCCGAGGCAGCCGAACAGGCTCACGTTGCCGCGCGTAGAGAGCGGTGTGTGCCGCAGCGTCTGCGCGTGCGGGCTGGCCGAGACGTGCGTGCCGAAGCACGAGGGCGGATAGAGGAAGCTGAGGCTCTGCTGGATGCGCAGGCGCTCGACGGGGTCGGTATCGTCGGAGCACCAGATCTGCGGAGAGAACCAGAGCATGCCGCAGTCAAAGCGGTTGCCGCCGGACGAGCAGCTCTCAAGCAGGATCTGCGGCCGGGGCAGGAAGATACGGCGCAGCACGTCGTAGAGGCCGAGGACGAAGGCGTGCTGCTGCGCGCCGAGCGCGCAGGAATGGCGGTTCATATCCCACTTGACGTAGCAGATCGGCGCGGAATCGAGGATGCCGTCGACGCTCTCGACGAGATAGTCCCGCACCTCCGGCTTTGTGAGGTCGAGCAGCAGCTGGTGGCGGCCGAGCAGATCCTCCCGGCCGAGGACGTCGTGCAGGGCCCAGTCGGGGTGCTGCCGGTAGAACTCAGAGTCAGGGCTGACGGATTCCGGCTCGAACCAGAGGCCGAACTGCAATCCCATGGCGTTCAGCTTTTCGCCGAGGCCGCGCAGGCCGCCCGGCAGTTTCTTTTCGTTCACGGTATAGTCGCCGAGGCTGGAAGTATCGCTGTTTCGCTTGCCGAACCAGCCGTCGTCGAGGACGAACAGCTCGCAGCCGAGCTGCTTTGCCGCCCGGCCGAGGCGCAGGAGCTTCGATTCCGTAAAATCGAACATGCAGCCCTCCCAGCTGTTGTAGACGATGGGGCGGGACCGGCCCTGCCAGTCAGGCGGGATGAGGTGTTCGTTCACATACCGGTGGAAGCAGGCGGACAGGCCGCCGAAGCCCGCGCCGGAATACGCCATGACGGCCTCCGGCGTCTCAAAGCGCGCGCCGGGCGCAAGTTCCCAGTCGAAATTCGCGGGCGAGATGCCCTGCAGCACGCGGGTGAGGCCCTGCAGGCTCTTCTGCGCGCTGAGATAGTGGCTGCCGGAGTAGAGCAGGTTGAAGCCGTAGACCGCGCCCGCCTGCTCTCCCGCGTCCGGCGCGGCGAGCAGGAAGCCGGGGTTGGCGCGGCTGGAGGAGGCGCCGGTCGTACTCTCGAGGCAGGTCCTTGCCATGGTGACAGGCGTGCGGGTGTGCTGCATCTCGGCGATCCAGCCGCCGGAGAAGGTATGCAGCTCCCAGTCGCCGGGAAGCTCCGTGCAGGCGCTCATGCATTTGCGGATGTGCACGGCGGAGCTGCCGCAGTTTTCGAGGATCGCCCGCCGGGTAAAGACCGTCGGCAGGACGCCATAGAGGAGCGTCAGGCGGAGCTTCGCCGCCGCGTCTTCCAGGTACACGGCGAGGATGGTCTGGCCGCGGGAGACGGGCAGCGCCGAGGGCGGCGGCTCCTTCAGCACCTCGCAGCCGAGATAGCGGAAGTCGGTGGAGACGGCTCTGCCGCCGATCGACAGCTCCAGCGGGCTTTCGCGGTAGTCGCCGCGGCCGCAGCCGCTCCACTCGAGCGGCAGGATATCGAGGCAGTCGGCGTTGGAGCCCTCGCGGTAGAGCGTGCTGTCGCCCCAGCCGCAGCCGGGGCGGGCGGCGAAGGCCGGCGCGTCGGAGGTCTCGGCGCGCGCGCCGAAGTGCAGGTGCTCCAGAAACCCGTCCTTCACGCGGAAGAGATAGGACGCTTCTTCATTTCGCAGGTGGAACACGCCTTGTCTGACGTTGATCATTCGATGCGGTAGACCTCCCCTCTGACGTAGGTGTTGAACGCCTCGTCCGTCACGCCGCCGTGCTGGATCATATCGGCGTAGAACGCGCCGGAGCGCTTGATGGTGCGCGTCTGGGTGGCGTAGTCGACGTTCACGAGGCCGAAGCGGGCGCTCTCGCCCTCCAGCCATTCGAAGTTGTCACAGAAGCACCAGTGGTAATAGCGCTCAAAGGGCAGGCCGGACTGAACGATGGCCTCCAGATGCTCGTAGAGATAGCGGGCACGGAAGGCATCCTGATTGTCGCAGGTGCCGTTCTCCGTCACCCAGATGGGGCGGCGGAGCAGCTTTTCAAGCTTTTGGGCGCAGCGCACGATGCCCTCGGGGTAGATCTCCCAGCCGAGGTCGTTGCGGGGGCTGTTTTTGCGCACGCCGTCGGCAAAGCCGGTGACGGTCGAGCGCGTATAGTAGTTGACGCCGTGGAAGTCGCAGTATTCGCCCTTCGGCAGCTTCCAGTGATTGCGCAGCGGCCAGCGGAACGTGCCGGTGGTCATGGCCTCGGTGATCGCGCCCTGGAACAGCCACTCGACGGCCTTCGCCGTCGCGGCCTGGGCCGGATTGCGGGGGTTTTCCGGCTCGAAGACGCGCAGGTGGTTGGCGAAGCCGACCATGGTGTCGGAATAGCCCATGGCCTCGCGCGTCTCATGGAGCATCCGGTAGCAGCGGATGTGGCAGTAGGCCATGTTTTCGAGCACGGTGAAGGTCTCGGCGAATTTCTTGTGTCCCGGGGGCCAGTCGCCGAAGAAATAGCCGTTGGTCGCATAGACGTTCGGCTCGTTGATGGTGATCCAGTCGCTGACAAGATCGCCGAAGCGGTCGGCGCAGAGCTTGGCAAAGGAGAGGAAATCGTCGAGATTTTCGCGTCTGGAGAACGCGCCCATGCGCTCGAACCACATGGGGTTGGAGAAATGGTGGATCGTCAGCAGCGGGCGGATGCCGAGCTGGCGCAGGTATTCCAGCTCCGCGCGGTAATGCGCGACGGCGGATTCGTCGACCTGCCCGCGCTCGGGCATGATCCGGGCCCACTCGACGCCGAGACGGGCGACGGGCAGGTGCAGACCGGCCATGAGCGCGCAGTCCTCGCGCCAGCGGTTCCAGTGGTCGTCGGCGACGGCGGGGTCGGAACCGTCCTTGATCCGGCCATGGTGATACCAGTCGTTCCAATTGCTGCCGACCTCGCCGCCCTCGATCTGCGCCGAGGCGGAGCTGACGCCAAGCAGAAAGCCCTCAGGGAACTGTAAACGCATCGGATGTCCTCCTTATAATTGTTGATTTTTGATGGTATGCAAGACCAAAGGCTCCCCTGAAAGGGAATCCTTATCTATTCCTCCGGCAGCAGCCTTATCCTGCGCAGCAGATAATATCCATATCCCGTCACATCCGCCAGTGCCCACCCGATCGGGATCGCCGCCCAGATGCCGACCTCGCCGACGGGTCCTGCCAGCAGATACGCCAGAGCCACGCGCACGCCGAGCGAGATGACCGTCAGCACCACCGACATCCCCGGCCGCTTCACTGCGCGGTAGAACCCGTAGAGCAAAAACAGACACCCGATGCCCACATAGCACGCGCCCTCGATCCGCAGATACCGCACGCCCGCCGCCAGCACCTCCACCTCGCCGGCCTGCACGAAGATCCGCATCAGCGGCTGCGCGAACACGCACACGAGCAGGGAAATGAGTGCCGAGAACCCCGCCGAGACCAGCGTCGCGTTCCGGAAGCCCCTCCGGATCCGCTGCCGCTGCCCCGCGCCGTAGTTCTGCGCGACGAAGGTGGAAAACGCGTTGCCGAAATCCTGCACCGGCAGATATGCGAACGAGTCGATCTTCACCGCCGCGGCGAACGCCGCCATCGTGACCGGCCCGAAGCTGTCGACCAGCCGCTGTACGAGCAGAATGCCGAAATTCATAGCCGACTGCTGCGCGCACGTGAGCAGCGACATGTCGAGAATGTCCGCCAGCACCTGCCGGTCAAACCGCAGCGACCGGATATCCGGCAGCAGCCCGCGGCAGCGCAGCGCCGTATAGACCGTCAGCCCAATCCCCGAGACGTACTGCGAAAAGACCGTCGCCGCCGCCGCGCCTGCGATGCCCCAGCCGAACCGGAGCACGAACAGCAGATCGAGCGCGATATTGAGCCCCGCCGAGAGCCCGAGGAAGCACAGCGGCGCGACCGAGTTGCCCGCCGCCCGCAGCAGACACGCGAAGAAATTATACAAAAATGTGGCCAGCAGCCCCGCGAAGATGATCACCAGATATCCCCGCATCTGCCCATACAGCTCCTGCGGGATCTGCAGAAAGCGCAAAATCGCGTCCAGAAACGCATAGACCAGCACGTTCAGTACCACCGTCACCGCGAGGATCAGCCCGAACGCATGCCCGACCGCGCTGCGCAGCAGCGCCTCGTCCTTCTTTCCCAGTGCGATCGAAAACAGCGCTCCGGACCCCATTGACAGCCCGAGGAAGATGGACGTCAGAAACGTCATCAGCGTGTACGCCGACCCCACGGCCGCCAGCGCGTTGCGCCCCAGCGCCTGCCCGACGATCAGCGTGTCGGCGATGTTATACAGCTGCTGCAGCAGATTTCCCGCGATCATCGGCAGCGCAAACAGCAGCAGCCCCCGGATGATGCTTCCCTTCGTCAGATCCCGATACATGTCCTGCCTTTCCAGTTTCCTATGTGATGGTTCTCTCATCATACCCGCTTTCCCGCCAAAAAGCAACCATCCGACCGCCGCGAAAAGAAATATCCACTTGCCTATTGACAAGGAAGGAATTGCATGCTATCCTAATACCAACCAAAACAGTAGGCATTGAAACGGCGTTCCAAAACGCCGGGAAAGCAGGGAAGACCATGCAGATCAGTTTGCGGATCTTTGTGCGGAATAATTTCCGCTTCGGACGAATGCGACGCGGCAGAGCACATATTTAAGAAGAAAGAAGAAGCCAGCCCCAAAGTAGAGGGCTCTGATGCCGAGAACGGCAATGGCCCGCGGGGGTTCGCTTCTTCATCCTCAATATATATGATGAAAATAGAAAAGTCAATGGAATTGTCTATCTAAGAAAGGAAATTTATTATGTCTGTATATAAATTTGAGACTCTCCAGCTGCACGTCGGGCAGGAAACGCCCGATCCCGCCACCGACGCCTGTGCGGTGCCGATCTACGCCACCACCTCCTACGTCTTCCATGACTGCGCCCACGCCGCCGCCCGCTTCGGCCTCGCCGACGCCGGCAACATCTACGGCCGACTGACCAACTCCACGCAGGACGTGCTGGAAAAGCGCGTCGCCGCGCTCGAGGGCGGCGTCGCCGCCCTGGCTGTGGCCTCCGGCGCAGCCGCCATCACTTACACGCTCGAAGCCCTTGGCCAGAACGGCGGCCACTTCGTCGCCCAGAAGACCATCTACGGCGGCAGCTATAACCTGCTCGAGCATACCCTCCCGAACTTCGGCATCACGGCCACTTTCGTCAACATCCACGATCTCGCGGAGGTCGAGGCCGCCATCCAGCCCGATACCAGAGCCATCTACATCGAGACCCTCGGCAACCCCAACAGCGACATCCCGGATATCGACGCCCTCGCGGTCCTCGCGCACAAGCACGGTCTGCCGCTCGTGGTCGATAATACCTTCGGCACGCCCTATCTCATCCGTCCCATCGAGCACGGCGCGGATATCGTCGTCCACTCCGCCACCAAGTTCCTCGGCGGCCACGGCACGACGCTCGGCGGCATCATCGTCGACGGCGGCAGCTTTGACTGGGCCGCCAGCGGCAAATATCCCGCCATCGCCGACCCGAACCCCAGCTACCACGGCGTTTCCTTCGTCAAAGCGGCCGGCCCCGCGGCCTTTGTGACCTATATCCGCGCGATCCTCCTGCGCGATACCGGCGCGACGATCTCTCCGTTTGCCGCGTTCCTTCTTCTGCAGGGCATCGAGACGCTCTCGCTCCGCCTTGAGCGGCACGCGGAGAATACCCGCAAAGTCGTGGACTTCCTCGCGCACCATCCGCAGGTCGAGCGCGTCAACCATCCGTCTCTGCCGGACCACCCGGACCATGCGCTCTACGAGAAGTACTTCCCGAACGGCGGCGGCTCCATCTTCACCTTTGAGATCAAGGGCGGCCAGGCCGAGGCCCATAAGTTCATCGACAATCTGAAGATCTTCTCCCTGCTCGCCAACGTCGCGGACGTCAAGAGCCTGGTCATCCACCCGGCCACCACGACCCACAGCCAGCTGACCGAGCAGGAGCTCGCCGACCAGGGCATCCGCCCCAACACCATCCGCCTGTCCATCGGCACCGAGCACATCGACGACATCCTCGCCGACCTCCAGTCCGCCTTCGAAGCCGTCCGCTGAGCTGCACCATCTCCCGGCCCGGCAGCCCCTGTGGCTGCCGGGCCGGTTTCCGGCGGAATCGCCAAGCTTTTTTGCGGGGCCTGGGGAAAGTTTGATGAAATTGATCACTTGAAAAATGCCGCCGGCAGCGCTAAAATCGGAGCATCTCAGAAGAAAGGAAGCGTGAACGATGGCCCGGACGACGATGCAGCTCCATACCGCCCGTTCTGCACAGACCTTCTGTGCCGCTTCCGCCTGCTCTGAGGCGCATACTGCCGTACTTGCCATGGACGCCGTCTCGGCGTCCATTTTTGTATGCATGGATCGAATTATGATTTGCAGACCGGGCGGTCCGCAGGTCCGTTTCCCTGTTTGAAGCAGGCAGCGTGCAGGGAAGTGCAGTCCAGCGGCTCCGCCATGATCGTGGCGAAGCCGCTTTTGTTTTCGGGTTATCATGATGAAAGAATGGGCTGGATATGAGCAAAAAACGAATTCTTGGTGTGATCGGCCTTGGCCATGTGGGCGCGCACGCCGCGTACGCGCTGGCGGTACAGGGCATCGCGGACGAGCTGATCCTCGTCGACAAAAACGCGCAGAAGCTCGCGAGCGAGGTACAGGACCTGCGCGACGCGGCAGCGTACCTGCCGCACCGGGTCACGGTCCGCGCGGGAGATTTCCCGGATCTCGGCGCGTGCGACGTGATCATCAACAGCGTGGGCAAGATCGAGCTGCTGTATCAGTCGCACGACCGCCTGACCGAGATGGACTACACCGTCCCCGCTGTGCGCAGCTACGCACAGAAGATCAAAGACAGCGGCTTTGACGGCGTGCTCATCAACATCACCAATCCCTGCGATATCGTCACGCGGGAGCTGGCGCTGGGCCTCGGTCTGCCGCGCGGCCGCGTCTTCGGCACCGGCACGGGGCTCGACACGTCCCGGCTTCTCAGCGCCCTGGCCCGCCAGACCGGCATCGACCATAAATCCATCACCTGCTACATGCTCGGCGAGCACGGCAACCAGCAGTTTGCGCCCTGGTCCTGCGTCAGCTTCCGCGGCATGCCGCTCGATGTCTGGGCAGAGAAGGACGCGCGCTTCCGCTTTGACCGCGACGCGCTGCAGAAGGAATCCATCGGCGGCGGCTGGGTCACGTTCTCCGGCAAGCTCTGTACCGAATACGGCATCGCGACCACGGCCGCGCGCATGGCGCATCTCGTCCTGCACGACGAAAAGGCCATCATGCCCGCCAGCGCCGAGCTCTGCGGCGAATACGGCGAGTCCGGCCTGTTCGCAGGCGTGCCCTGCGTCATCGGCGCTGGCGGCGTGGAGCAGGTCGTGGAGCTGCCGCTGACAAAGGAAGAGGCAGCGACCTTCCACGCCTGCTGCGAGGGCATCCGCGCCAACATGGCGCATCTGAACGATCTGTAATCATCAGGAGGTATCATTATGAACATCACTGTTACGAAAAATCCCAACCCCGGCAAGCTCCCGCCCGCCGACCAGCTCGGCTTCGGCTCCGTTTTCACCGACCACATGTTCCTCATTGACTATACCGACCAGAACGGCTGGCACAACGCGCGCATCGTGCCCTTCGGGCCCATCTCCATGTCCCCGGCGGCCAGCGTCCTGCACTACGGCACCGAGGTCTTTGAGGGCCTCAAGGCCTACCGCCGCCCGGACGGCGGTGTGCAGCTCTTCCGCCCGTGGGAAAACGTTGCCCGGCTCAACCGCTCCTGCGACCGTCTTGGCCTTCCGCGCATCGACGAGGACGACGGCCTGCAGGCGATCAGGGAGCTCGTGAAGGTCGATTCGGCCTGGGTCCCGTCCGACCCTGGCACGTCGCTCTATATCCGCCCCTTCCTCTATTCGACGGACCCGACGCTCGCCCTGCACGGCGTGCATGAGGCGACGTTCGCCATCATCCTCTCTCCCTCCGGCAGCTACTTCAAAAACGGCCTGCAGCCCGTCCCCATCATGGTCGAGACCGAGGATGTCCGCGCCGTGCGCGGCGGCACCGGCGAGGCCAAGTGCGGCGGCAACTACGCCGCAGCCAACCGCGCAGGCGATAAGGCCATCGAAAAAGGCTACTCGCAGGTCCTCTGGCTCGACGGCGTCGAGCGCAAATACGTCGAAGAGGGTGGCGGCATGAACGTCATGTTCAAGATCAACGGGACCGTCGTTACCCCCATGCTGACCGGCTCGATCCTGCGCGGCGTGACCCGCAAATCCTGCATCGAGCTGCTGAAGAGCTGGGGCGTCCCGGTCGAAGAGCGGCTGCTGAGCGTCAACGAGCTGTTCGAAGCGGCGAAGAGCGGCGCGCTGGAGGAAGCATGGTGCGTCGGCACGGCGGCCGTCATCTCGCCCATCGGCGAACTGGCCTGGGGCGACGAGAAATACGAGGTCAACCACAACCAGATCGGCGCCCTTTCCCAGAAGCTCTACGACGAACTCACCGGCATCCAGTGGGGCACCAAACCCGACCCCTTCGGCTGGACCTGCAAGGTCTGAGATGATACCAAACACCCCCCCGGCAGCCATTGGCCGCCGGGGGGTGTTTTCAGATCACGCAAAGATCGCAGTGGGTGATGGGGGGCTGGGGGCGGTCGGGGTGGAAGAAGTCCAGAAGGAGGTCGGACATTTCCGTGCCGATCTCCCGCAGGACCGGGCAGCCGGTGTAGCAGTCGTACCCGCCGGTCCCGCTGGCGCGGTAGCTGCTGAGGCAGGCGGTAAACACGTCGTCGTCCGCGACGGGTCGGCCGCCCACGCAGAGCTCCGTGACGCGCTGGCCGACCGGGCGGGAGCAGTCAAAGACGTAATGCACGCCGGCATAATAGTCGTAATTGTAATGCTCGACCTTCGGCTTTAAAAACGCGTCCGAAATGCGGAGCGTCCCGTCTTCGTTCCGGGTGAAATACTCCGCGCTGCGCTCCATCGCCCGGCGCAGGACCGCGCCGGTGATCTGCAGCACCGTCAGCGTATTCGTGTAGGGATAGGCGTTCAGGATATCTCTGCGCCGCACGGTCTGCGGCAGACCCGCCGCGTCGTTGGCAAGGCTCGTGACGGAGATCTGCGCGCCGCTCGCGGCCAGCTGCACGGTGTTGAACAGGTCCGCGAGCGCGGTCCCGTTCGCGGCCATGCGCAGCGGCGTATCCAGTGTCAGCGGCGCGTCCAGATGCCCGACGATCTGGTCGAGCCAGTCCTGCGCGCCGCGCTCCATGCCGGAGAATTCCGCGAGCCATTCCGCGCGGCATGGGCCGCCCGCGCGGATCGTCCGGCTGGAAAACCGCGTGCCGCTGTCCGATACGACAGCCTCCACGCGCAGAAATTCCTGCCCCTTGTCCGACGGCTGCACGACGAAGGTATTGCGGACCATCTGGCCGGGCACGGACATGTGCTGGTGGCCGGTCAGGAGAATGTCAAAGTCCAGCTCCTGGCAGATGCGGTAGGCGACGTTTTCATGCGTCGCGGACAGCGTCCGCCCGCTGGCAAGATCGCGCTCGAATCCACCGTGATAGACGCAGACGGTCAGATCGACCTTGCCCTTCAGCGACAGCAGCGCGGCGGCTGCCGCCGGGATCGGATCCTTGATCCGGATCCCGGACAGATGCTCCGGGCGCTCCCAGATATTCACGTAGTCGGTGACGATGCCGACGATGCCGATGCGCAGCCCGTTTTCCAGCACATGCACGTGCGCGGGGAAGCGGACGCCGCCGCCGGCCCAGCGGACATTTTCGCAGACGCAGCGGGCCCGGAGCGCATCGAGATAGCTGTCCAGATACGGCATGCCGTAGTTGAAGTCATGGTTGCCGAGCGTCACATAGTCGTATCCGCAGCGGTTCATGATCTGGGCAAACTGCGCCGCACTGCCGACCGTATCGTGGCAGAAGGCCCCGAGCGGCGAGCCCTGCAGAAGATCGCCGCCGTCGATGATAAGCGTGTTGCCGTCCTTTTGGAACTGGCTGGCGCACTTGAACAGACCGAGGTCCTTTTCTTCCTGGCTGCGGTAATCCGTGGGGTAGATATAGCTGTGCAGATCGGAGGTAAAGTAGATCGTCAGGTTTCGTTCCTGCATAGTCTTACCCCCGAGCCAGCTTGACGCGGATCCTCGCCGAGATCCACTCGATGATGAGCACCAGCACGATGAGCCCCAGCAAAATCGCGCCGACCTCGTTCCACCGGTAGGCGCTCATGGCGAAGATCAGCGGCGCGCCGATGCCGCCCGCGCCGACAAGACCGAGGACGGTCGCGTCGCGCAGGTTCATGTCAAAGCGGTAGATGATGGTGGACGTGAAATCCGCGGTCAGCTGCGGCAGAATACCATAGCGGATCTTCTGGAAGGTCGTGCAGCCCGCGGCGTCCAGCGATTCGAGGATCCGCTTGTCCAGATCCTCGATGCTCTCGATGAACATCTTCGACACCATGCCGATCGAGCACAGCGACATCGTGAGCAGACCCGCGAACGGCCCCGGCCCGGTCACGCGGATGAACATCAGGCCGTAGACAAAGGCCGGAATGGTGCGGATCGCCGCGATGAGCACGCGCCCGACGAGCGCCACGCCCTTCGGCACCAGATTGCTGGCCGACAAAAACGACAGCGGCAGCGAGATGACCGCGCCGACGATCGTCCCGAGGAACGCGATGCAGAACGTCTCCAGCAGCAGATACGGCACGCCGTCCGTGCCGAGCGTGAACAGAAGCTTCGCCGACGGATGGAAGATGCCGGAGAGGATGTTCCCCGCGACCTCCAGCCCATTGCCGGTGGGGTTGCTGACCCGGACGGCCGAGCCGGACCAGGCCAGCAGGCACGCGACGCCAAAGGCCGCCAGCAGCTTCCAGATCCAGGTCTTCGGCGCGGAGGCGTAGGCTTTGAGAATTTTTTCGTTCATGGCCGTCTCCTCCTTATGTCAGGCGCTTGCGCAGTGCGTGGCTGACGCCTTCGATGATCATGACGGTGATAAACAGCACGATCAGGATCATGCCCAGGCTGTCATATTCGCGCCAGCCGATCTTTTCATTCATAATGAGACCCAGGCCGCCCGCGCCGACATAGCCGAGGATCGACGCATAGCGCACGTTGCCCTCCAGGCAGAACAAAGACACGGACAGATACGTCGGCAGCACCTGCGGAAAAACCGCGGTGACGAACGCGCGCAGCCGCGTCGCGCCGAGCGCTTCCAGCGCCTCATACGGCCCCATATCCACGGTCTCGATGATCTCAAACAGCTGCTTGCCGACATAGGCAAACGTAAAGACCGCGATGGCGCAGGTACCGGCCATGGTGCCGAGACCGAAAATATACGTCGCGATCAGTGCGCAGACCAGCGTCGGCAGCGTCCGCACCAGACTCAAAAACAGGCGCACGAGAAACACCACCGCGCGGTTCGTCACGATATTGCTGGCCGCCGCGATGGCAAACGGAATGGCCAGCACCGCGCCGATAAACGAGCCCAGGAACGACATCTTGATCGTATCCCACAGCGGCTGCCAGATCTTGCCCAGATACGCGGTGTTGGGCGGGAACATCGCCTTGAGAATGTCGAAGAATTTGCTGCCCTTCTTCACCAGTACAGAGAAGTTGAAGCCCGTGATGCGGACGGAAACGGCCGTCAGCAGCACCAGGATCAGGATCACCAGCGGCGCGCGGCTGCGCTTTTCCTCGACCACGGTGCCGTCGGAAAGCGTGTAGCGGCGGGGCCGGAAGATGCGGTCATACAGGCTCATACGGCAGCCTCCGAAACGGCGTCCTCTCCGTAGATCGCATCCAGCACGGCCTGATCGACCTGCTTCGACGGGCCGTCATAGACGATCTTGCCGGCGCGGATGCCGATCACGCGGTCGGCGTATTCCAGCGCCAGCTCCACATGGTGGATGTTCAGCAGGATCGAGATGCCGAGCTCCTGATTGATGTGCACGAAATCCTCCATGACCTGCTTGGCCGTCACCGGGTCGAGCGCGGCGACCGGCTCGTCCGCGAGAATGATATGCGGGTCCTGCGTCAGCGTGCGCGCCAGCGCGACGCGCTGCTGCTGGCCGCCGGAGAGCTGGTCCGCGCGCATATAGGCCTTGTCCAGAATGCCGACCTTGTCCAGCGATTCCAGCGCCTTGATCTTGTCCTCCTTGCGGAACGCGCCCAGCAGCACCCGCCAGAACGGCATGTCCGGCACGCAGGCGGCGAGCACGTTTTTGATCACGCTCGTGCGCGTGACGAGGTTAAACGACTGGAATACCATGCCGATCCCGCGCCGGAACTGCCGCAGGCGCTTGCCGGAAAGGCCCGTGACGTCGGTGCCGTTCACCATCAGCGTGCCGGAGGTGATCTGGTGCATGCGGTTGACGGCGCGCAGCAGCGTGGACTTGCCCGCGCCGGAGCGGCCGATGATGGCGACGAATTCGCCGTCGTCGATACGCAGACAGACGTCGTCCAGGCCGACCGTGCCGTTGGGATATACTTTGGATACGTGGTCAAATACGATCATAAAGCGTCCTCATTTCTGAAATCAAGCGCGGGGAGGGCCCGCACAGCGGAAGGTATCTGCCGTGCAAGTCCTCCCCGCGTTGGGAAAGTTCGATGGATCAGCCCGCTGCGGTCAGCTCCTGAATGAGCTTCTGCGCGGCGCGCTCGTTGTCATAGTCGGAGGCCTGTGCCTTCTGGTAGCCGTTGTGGCTGTAGATGGCGATGACCTGCTTGCCTTCTTCGGTGTTGCCGATGTTGATGAACGCATCCTGCAGAGCTGCGATCAGATCGGCGTCCATGATCTCAGAGTTCTTGCTGACAGAGATGGTGTCATTGTAGATCGGGGCGGTGACGCCGATGACATTGGTCTCTTCCCAGATGGAGCCTTCGCGGCCGAACTCGGTGTTCCAGCGCTCGGCATAGTCGCGGCGGGCATCGGCGTAGGTCACGAGGACGTCGACCTGGCCGGAAGCGAGGCGGGCGAATGCGCTGGCGTAGGAATCAGACTGCACGGCGCTGCTCAGATCCGAGATGCCCTTGCCGTAGCGGTCCTGCAGCCACAGGGCCGGATAGATGTAGCCGGCAGGGGAGGACGTGCCCATGACGCTCCAGTTGGCGCTGTTGAGATCGTCCCAGGTCAGCTCTTTACCGGCGTTGACCTTGGCGGCCAGCTCCTGGCCCTTGTCGGACGGGCCGGCGATGAACAGTGCGCGGTAGGAGACTGCCTGCTTGTCGGAAGCCTCGGTGGGCTGGCCGTCGTTCCAGTCCTTGGCGTTGTCGGAGTCCTTGCTCAGACCATCGCGGGTCGCGGTCAGGATGACCTCTGCGCCGTCGTCATACAGGACATAGGTGCCGCCGGGGATCAGGCCGACATCGATGGTGCCGGCTTCCAGACCTTCGCCGACCGCCTCATAGGTGGTGCCGACGGTGATCTCAACTTCGCCGACGTCATAGCCTTCCTTGGCCAGCTCGTCCTTGAGCAGCTGCTTGAGCGGCTCAGTCGCGGTGATGATCTCCTGCGGCTCGCGGGAGGGAACAAAGGCGACCTTCAGCGTTTCGATGGTCTTCGCAGCCGGTTCCGCAGTCTCTTCGGTCTCGGCGGCGGTGTTGTCCGTTTCAGCGGAAGTATCCGCGGGTTCTGCGGTCTCGGCAGCGGTGGTGCTGTCGGTGGTCGTCGTGTCGGTGTTTGCGCTGCAGCCGGCCAGAATGCCGATCAGCATGACGAGCGCAAGCAAAAGTGCAAGACTTTTTTTCATTGATCGTTCCTCCATCATATCTATCGATCTGTTTCATGGTGCTCCGTTGCAGAAAGCGCCGGAGCCGGTTTCCCGCGGCGGAAAAAATCCCTTTCTGCCGCATTTTGATTATAGCACATCCGACGGAGAAAAAATTTTCCGCTTGCGTAAAAAAAGTATTTATTGCGCGTCCGGCGCCGGGGAGAAAAACCGGGCCATCAGCTCCTCGAAAATCAAAATGATATGCCCGAAAAACAGATTCGGCAGACTGCCCGCCAGCGTCTGCTTCGCGCCGTCGACGACAAAGACAAGGTCGGAAAGCTGCGCGAGCGTCGAGTCGCTCCGGCGCGTAAAGGAGATGATCTTCTGTCCGTGCTGCCTGGCGTGGCGCACGTCGTTGAGGACCGGCTCGGTCTCGCCGCTCTGGCTGACGGCGAACATAATTGCGCTCTCATCCGCGTCCGCGCTCTGATGTGCCTCCTGAAAGATCATGTAGTCGTAAAAATGCACGTTGCTGAAGGCCATAAAGCCGCAGATCGACATGCGCTGGACGATATACGCCCCGACGATGTTGGAAAAGCCCTCGCCGGTCGTAAAGATCTTCCCGCGCCTGCGCTCGTGCAGCAGCGCGCAGAAGCGGCTGATGAGGTCCGCGGAATAGTTGTCGATCAGGCGCCGGAGCGTCTCCTCCGTCGGCTTTTCGGAGGCGGCGAGCTGGCGGCTGAGATGGTAATAGAGCTCGCTGTAGCCGTCGAAGCCCAGCCGCTTGCACATCTTCACGATGCTCGCCGTGGACAGATAGTTCTCCGCAGCGATCTGCTGGATGCCCACGCGCTTCTCGCCGCGCTCGATGTGCGCCGTGATGCTGGTGATCACCTTCCGCTCATCCTCCGACAGCAGATTCGTCAACAGAAAATAATTGTCGCCCATAAAAACTCCTCCTCCACAGCCCCAACCAGATCCAACTCCCTACATTATAAAATAAGTCGCTCATATGTCAAGAAATCTGTGCGGAGAACCCGCCCCGCCTCAACACGCAGCCCCGCAGACCCGCACTGACATAAAAAGCACCGGAAAGAGCATCCTCAATCCCCCCTCCGGTGCCTCTGAAAGATTTCCCCCTCAAACATTCTCACAAACTGTGATTGTCACTGCCGCCTCTTTACTTCTCATGCTCCTTCGCTTCTGCGATATTTCTGAAATGGCGGTCTTCCAGGATCTCGTTGGCAGCCGTTTTGTCGATGATCGCCTTTACCAGCAGATCCAGCTCCGAGCGTTCGGTATAGTCGGCCGGGGCGTAATACCGGATCCGTTTATCATGCATCATTTTATATACCTTCTTCTTGTTCTGCGTGGCGGGGTCGTACACGCCGATGGAATGCCCGCCGTACGTGTTGACAAGCTTCATGCAGGGGATATCCGTATCGCTGTCCCCGATATATACCATATTCCGGAACGGGACACGGATCTCCTCCGGTGAAAAATACGCATTCACGCCGGGATCGTTGATGTCCAGGACCCCCTTTTCGATCCGGAACAGGAACTGGGTCTTGCTTGTGTAGTTGATGACCTGCGCAGGCCATTTTGCCACGCCGCGGTCATTGAAGTAGAAGGAACTGGCGTATATTTTTTCAAATGCGCCGGCCCGGGCCATTTTTGTCCCCTCGATCATTTCCTTGAGTCCCGACGAAATGATGTAGTGCTCGACGATCACGTTTCGTGTTTTTCCATACGCCCGGATCCGCTCGAACCAGTCCTCCACGCCGTCAAACAGCTTCACCCTTGCCCCATATTCGGCGAGCTTCTCCTTGTTGAATACCATCCGGCCTTCGGATTCCTGCACCATCTTCCACATGTAGGCAAGATTGTTGTCCATATCGTTCGCCTTTGCCAGATCGTTTGACTCATCCCAAAACTTCTGGACATCATATCCAACCGACTGGATATACCCCTGCGCCTGCATGTCGTCCGGGGAAAGCGTTTTGTCAAAATCATAGCAGATCGCTAAAACCGGCCTGTCTTCCTTCCGTTTCCGGTCATAATTCATAGTCTGTCCCTCCGTTTTAAGACTCTGAACTCTATTATAATCGCCGCAGAACGGGATTCCAAGTTTTTCTTTCAAAAAAGGATCATACCATCTTTCGCCCTGCGATCAAACAATGGAATTCCCGCCGCGAATTGGCATTCATAATGGGCGCGGAGGCGGAAAAACTACGGGTGAAGGAAATCGAGAGATGATTTCCCGAAAACAAACAAGGAGATGCAACAACATGACGAACCGTAATTCTTCCAGCATCAACGTCCCGGAAGCCCGCGACGCAATGGACAAGTTCAAGATGGAAGCCGCCTCTGAAGTCGGCGTCAACCTCAAGAACGGCTACAACGGCGACCTGACCTCCCGCGAAGCCGGCTCCGTCGGCGGCCAGATGGTCAAGAAAATGATCGAGTCCTACGAGCGGAACATGAAGTGAGTCTTTTCCTTCGGCACGCCGGAGGCGAAGACGGGGAGCTGCCGCAGGGCGGCAGCTCCTCTGACTTCCTGTTACATCGCAAAAGCCCCGCGTTCCGGCCGGAACGCGGGGCTGCGCTTATGCGTTTTATTCGATCACATCCGCTCCGGCGCGGAGAAGCCGAGCAGGTCGATGCACGTTTCCAGAACGCCGCGCGTCAGATCGATCAGCGCTGCGTAGCTGGCCTGCCGGGCCGGATCCGGCTCGGTGAGGATCTTCACGTCGTGGTAGAACTTGTTCGCCGCCGTCGCCAGCTCGTAGATATACGCGCAGATCGTGTTCGGCGCGGAATCGCGGTACGCGGACCACAGCGCGTCCGCCATCCGGCTGAGCACCAGCATGAGCTGCTTCTGCTCCGCGCTGCAGGCGCTCAGCAGCTGCGCGGGCGAGACGGGCTTGCCGTATTTGGCCAGGATCGACTTGATCCGCACGATGGTGTAGAGGATATAGGGCCCCGTATTGCCCTCAAACGAGGAGAACCGGTCGAGGTCGAACACATAGTCCTTCGTCGGCATATTGCTCAGATCACCGTATTTGAGCGCGGCCATCGCGATGCACTTCGCCGTCTGCGGCAGCTCGTCGTCGGAGACGGTCTGGTTTTCCTTGATCTTGCTCGTGACGTAGTCCGTCACGTCCGCGATCAGCGTCTCCAGCCGCATCACGCCGCCCGCGCGGGTCTTGAAGGGCTTGCCGTCCTTGCCGTTCATCGTGCCGAAGCCGATGTGCCCAAGTTCCGTCTCCGGCCCGACGAGACCGGCCTTCTTCGCCACGCGGAAGACCTGCTCGAAGTGCAGATTCTGCCGCTTGTCAGTCAGATACATGTATTTCTTCGGGTGATAATCCTGCTCGCGCTGGACGATCGTGGCCAGGTCCGTCGTGGCGTAGAGCGTCGCGCCGTCGGACTTGACCAGGATGCACGGCGGGACCTCCTTCGCGTCCGTCTCCTCCTGCACCGGTACGACCAGCGCACCCTCGGATTCCACGCACAAGCCCTTTGCCTTCACGGTCTCGAGCATCTGCGGGATATACTTCTGCGCGTCGCTCTCGCCGAGCCAGACGTCAAAGCTGACGCCGAGATCATCATAGTTGCGCTTCAGATCTTCGACGGAGACACGCAGGATGTGCTGCCACAGCGCGCGCTCGCCGCGCTCGCCGTGCTGCAGGCGGAAGGTCTCCTCGTGTGCGCGGGCGGCGAAGGCTTCGTCCTCCTTGCTCCGTGCGCTGGCGGCAGGGTAGATGCGCTCGAGCTCCGAGATCGTGAACGGCGCTTCGGCGGGATACTCGCCGGTAAAGTCCGGGTCAAAGTAGGGAAGACCCGGCTTTTCATCCTGCAGCTGCGCCATGATGAGGCCCATCTGCAGTCCCCAGTCGCCCAGGTGGATATCGCCGATCACATGGTTGCCGAAGAAGCGGTAGATCCGCTTGAGCGATTCGCCGATGATGGCGCTGCGCAGATGGCCGACGTGCAGGGGCTTTGCCACGTTCGGCCCGCCGTAGTCCAGCACGATCGTGCAGGCGTCCGGATCGTTCTGCACGCCGTAGTGCGCGTCCGCATCCATGCCGCGCAGATAGGCGGCCAGATACTCATCCGAGATCTTCAGATTCAAAAAGCCCGGCATCACGGCCTCGGCGCTGGCAAACATCTCGTTTTCGCCCAGCGCTTCGAGCACGGCGTTCGCGATCTGGATGGGCGCCTTGTGGTATTTCTTCGCCGCGGCCAGCGCGCCGTTGCACTGATACTCGCACAGGTCCGGCCGGTTGGAGAGCGTGGCCCGGCCATAGGCGGCGTCGAACCCGGCCTTCTCAAACGCGCCGGACAGCTGCTCAGAGATCAGATCGATCAGAAATTTCATGTGTTTCACCCTTCGTCATGTCATAAGTTTCACTATTATAGCAGAAAAGTCCGGGAATGTACAGAGACACCCTCTAAAAAACAGTCGTACGCTCAATGCCGCCATGCAGAACCCCGTGAGGTCTGCGATCAGCGCCGCCGGGACGGCGTAGCGCGTCCCGCGCACGCCCGCGGCGCCAAAGTAGACGCTGATGGTATAAAACGTTGTCTCCGACGAGCCGAGCATGACCGCGGCTGTCCGCCCGATCAGCGAATCCACGCCGTAGCGCTGCATCAGCTCCGTCCCCACGGCGAGCGCCGCGCTGCCGCTGAGCGGGCGAATGAGCACCAGCGGCGCAAGCTCCGGCGGGATGCCGAGCACGCGGAACACCGGCGCGGCCAGCGGCGTCAGCCAGTCGAAAAACCCGCTTTCCCGCAGCATCGTGACCGCCGTCAGCATCAGAACGAGCGACGGCGCGAGCGTCGCCAGCAGCCGCAGCCCGTCCTGCGCCCCGGCCAGAAGATCCCCGTACACATCCCGCTTCCGCCGCAGCCCCGCCGCGCCCGCGGTCAGCAGCAGCCCGGGCAGGAGCAGCTCCGTCAGGTTTTCCAGCATCGCTTCAGCCCTCTTGCCGCCAGGATCCCCGCCGCGACGGAGCAGGCCGACGCCAGCCACACCGCCGGGAGGATGTCGAACGCGTGCGCCGCACCGAGCCTTGCGCGCACGGCGGCAACGGTCGACGGGATGAGCTGCAGGGAAGCCGTGTTCATCACGACCAGCAGACACATCTCGTCCGACGCATGGGCCGCGCCGGACAGCGCCTGCATCCGCTGCGCCGCGCGCACACCGAGCGGCGTCGCCGCGTTGCCGAGCCCAAGCAGATTCGCGGCCAGATTGCCGCACAGGCTCGAAAAGCCCTCTTCATCCGCCGCGCACGCCGGGAACAGCCGCCGCAGCCCCGGCCGCAGCGCACGGCACAGCCGCACGGTCAGTCCCGTCTGCTCCATGGCCCGCGCCAGCGCCGACCAAAGGCAGATGGGCCCTGCCAGCGACAGCGTCAGCTCGATCCCCGCCGCCGCGCCGGAAAGCGCCGCCTGACTGGAAGAAAACGGTTGACCAGAACACAAATCAGCCAACACAGACAGGAGGATCAGACCAAACCAAAGAAAGTTCAACAACATGTTTGAAACTCCGTTAAGAAAAAATAAGTTTGTTCAAAATTTGTACATAATTGGATGGTAGAATAGGGATGGCTTGAGGGGGCAGCGGATGTCCATGCAGCATCCGTTGCTGGCCTGGCTCCAGTGCATGAAGAAAAGAAATTAGGGGGTTGTATTCAATGAAATCAACAGGCATCGTCAGAAAGGTCGACGAGCTCGGCAGAATCGTTCTGCCCATCGAGCTGCGCCGCACGCTGGACATCGCGGAGAAGGACGCTATCGAAATCTATGTCGACGGCGAGTCCATTATTCTCAAGAAGTACGAGCCGACCTGCATCTTCTGCGGCGACGGCAGAAATGTCGAGAACTACAGAGGTAAGAACATCTGCGCAAACTGCATGAAAGAACTTAGATCCGGCAAGTAAGAGAACCAAAAAAATCCCGCTGTCTGCAAGACAGCGGGATTTTTCGTTATTCCGGGTCGATTTCCACTTCGCGGCCGGCAGAGAAGAAATAGAGGACAGTCTTCTTGACCGGGCACTGATAGATACGCGAAAGCGCCTGTGCATAGGCGCGCAGCTGCGGTGCATAGCGCGCGGCCTTCTGCTGCAGATCGCCATGAATATAGTCTGTTTTAAAATCAAGAATGACAATGCCATCCGGCTCCTGCCAGAAGCAATCAACAACGCCCTGCAGCATGACCTGTTCTCCGACAGCCGCCGGGTCATACGCGGCGGCGTCAGCCAGGATGGAGAACTTGAACTCACGGCGAAGGCTGTCCGCATGCAGGATTTGGTTTCCGAGTTCGGAGGAAAACAGCGCCAGAATCTTCTCCGCATCTACCGCCTCGGCTTGCCGGGGCGTCAGGAATTTTTCCGCTTGCATCCGGACAAGTTCCTGCCGGATGTCCTCGCGCGTTGTGCACGATTCATAACGGACAAACTGCATGAAAAGATGCGTCGCGCTTCCTTTTTCACGGCCTGTCAGCGGTCTGTCCTGTAAAAACTGTGGGGTACGCCATGGCTTTCTTGACGGTTCCGGTTGAGCGGGCGCCTCCTCCGCTGCCTCCAGATCGAGTCCTCGGCCCTTTAGCTGCGTGGCTGTCAGCTTGGCTGGCAATCTGGTCGCCGCTTCGTGTGCGTAGCGGAACGCTACGCTTTCCAGAACCTGTCCACGGTCAAGCGGACGCACCGCATGCGTTTCTTCCGTCTCTGTGCCGCGTGCAGCGGGTGCGGCGGGGGAGACGTTCTGCAGCGTAACCAGCCACGGGTATTGGTGTACCCGGCTGTACACGCACGGACCGCATTCGGCGAACAGTGCGCCGGACTCCGTGCGGCACAGCGCCGCCAGCAAAATCCATTCGTCCGGCTGACGCACTGCCGCACTCACCCACGGCCCCAGTGGGTCTGACAGGCGCAGCAACAGCTTTTTCAGGCGTGAGCCATAATGTGCCGAGCAGCTGGTCATGATCAGCTGTTCCTTTGCGCGCGTCATTGCGACGTACAGAACGCGCATTTCCTCGGAGACGGTCTGCGCCGTCTTGCGGTCGATAATGGCTCTGCGTGCAAGCCCATGGTAATATGACCGGCTTGCAAGATCGACGACATTGCCGCCGAGCAGCAGTTCCTCATCCGTCAGAACGGCAGAGGCGTTGTCCTGCATATTCATTTTTCGCGCGAGGTCAGCCAGAATGACGATGGGGAATTCCAATCCCTTGGACTTGTGGATGGTCATGATGCGCACGGCGTCTGACCGGGCGGGCGCGTCCTGCGTGGGCAGTCCTGCACCGCGCTGCTGTATTTGCCACAGCAGCTGCACAAGGTCGGAAAGGCTGCGGAGGTCCGCCTGTGTACCCGCTGTCACAAACGATGCGAACGCAGCTAGATTGCCGCGCCGCCGCTCGCCATCCGGCAGTGCAGAAAAGACCGTTTCCAACCCGGAGGACTGGACGACGGCATTCAGAAATTCCGGCAGCGGCGTTCTGCGGCTCTCCGCGCGCATGCGGGAAAGCCAGGATAAAAACGCGCGCAGCTTTTCATCCGGTTCCCGGCAGGCACATAGACAGTCATAGAGATCTGCGTGTTGCTCCTGCGCGCGCAGAAGCGCCAATTCCTCCGGGGAAAAGGCGAAAACGGGACTTGCCATAGCCGCAGCCAGCGGAATATCCCTGATTTTAGACAGCTTCGCTTCGTCCCTTTCCTCCTGAGAGG